>UMHP01011348.1_pt1 | contig 36541 bp, 29 predicted proteins | sample 1965571 | NCBI WGS metagenome assembly UMHP01 (sample SAMEA4836103, study PRJEB28245) | human gut metagenome | biome: gut microbiome; material: fecal sample | place: Denmark | collected 2008
AACATTTACAGCGTCACTGTGGCTGACAATAATATTTTTGATTAGTATTATAACCGTGCTTTTAAATTTGACAGAATTAAAACTTCATAAACATAAAAACACCGACAAGCAGTAACTAAACTTGACACATACAATTTATCTGACAGAAAACGCATAAAATAGCAATAAAATAGTTTGACTAATATATAATATTGTGTTAAAATTACGCGAGGAAGTTTGGTATGTTCAGTGGTAGCTTCTTTAGTAACAATTTCCTTATCGACATATTTGAGTAATAAATGGAGTAGTGAAAATGAAAGAAAGTGGTGTGGTGTGTAAAAAAAAGAAAGTATATCTACTTTCTCTTTTGCTTTTTTTGATTTCTTATTTGACTACAGTTGTTAATATGATTGTTAATATTATTACTGGTAGTTTTCATTTATACATTTTTAGTACTTTAAGCTTTATGTTGCCATGCTATAAATCTATTAAAACAACAGATGTGTTTGGTATCGTTTTAACAATATTGTTGTTTTTGATTAGTTTTCTGCTCATATTTTTTACCGTAAAATATGATGTGTTAAAATATGATCAAAGCAAAAGACCGTTGTGTTATACGAGCTTACTCTTGTGGTTTTTTATAACTCAAATATTGTCTTTGTGGATACTGGCTGATTCACATTTGCAAAATTATATTTATTTGTCTGTCGCTGAATTTCATGAAAGTGAAGAGTTACAGTACATATACTCAATAGTTATTTTTGCAATATATCAAATCATTATAGGCTTAATACGAATGTATGATTCTAGAGAAGCATATGACGCAACCAATATTTCAATCGTTCCACCTTTTGAAAAGTATTTTACTGAAAAAACTATTTTTTGTTACACCGTTCCTAATTATATATTTTCCTGTATAGGAGTCTTATCAATTATATATATTAGGTATGTTTTTATCGACAGTTATGCAATTAGCTTTTGGATTTTTATTTTCTGTGTGCTTTTTAGTTTATGCCTTCTGCTTGCAACTTTAATAAAATATCGTCAGATTGTAAAATATAGAGGTGTCGAAATAATTGTAAGAAAGAATTTTAAAATATCTATTTTTCTGCAATTGAAATTAGTTTTTTTGATATTTTGCACATATTGTATAACATTGTTGTTCGCTTGATTTTTGATATTGGGTAGAACATTTGCGGTAAGGAGGCTCGAAAGAGTTTCCATACTAGTTGATGAAATTGAATGGAATGGAAAAACAGGAAGAGAACATATAAAATCTTGGTATTAAAAGGTAGCATAGATGATTATGAATATTGATATTAAAACATATAGCTATAGCAAAATTAAAACATTTGTGAATCTCAGATATTTATCAATGCGAATTTCTGACTTAATATTTAAAATGTTAAGCTATTTTGCATACAACTTTTTAATGGTATTAATTATCACCTTTCAGATATTTATGATGCAAGTTAACCCATTTGAAGGTTTCTCGGTTTTTGATGATCGTGTAGTACCATTTCTTATTACTGCAGGAATTTTGTCTTGCATTATGTCAATTGTAACCGTATTTATCTATCACTATAAAACTAAATGGAGTGTGATACTAAACAGGGGAGTGACATTCTTTTATGTTTCAATTACCATGCTTTTACTTTCATGTTTTATTGAGTTTAAGATTACGGCATTTAATGTGATATATGTTATATTTAAGATTGCAATATATGTTCTTTGTTATTTTATCTATGTAAAGTATTTGTTTGAGAAAAGGTTGCCAAAAATCGAGGAAATAGTTTACAATGGAAAACCGTTCCCTGCAGGAATGATAGCAGTTGCTCTTACCATCGCTATAAAACCTGTTATTAGCCTCTTAGGTCAAAATGGTGTTATAAGTTCTGTGATATTTAATGATTTGATTGCACTAACTGAATATATTGGTGCTGTCTGCTTAATCATTAATATAATAGACGCTTTAGTTAAGGCATATTATGCAAAAATATATAACATCAATTAACTTACTAAGACACTTTTTACAATAAGATAGGGTAGAACATTTGCGGTAAGGAGGCTCGAAAGAGTTTCCTTACTAGTTGATGGAATCGAATGGAACGGAAAAACAGAAAGAGAACATATAAAATCTTGGTATTAAAAGGTAGCATCGATGATTATGAATATTGATATTAAAACATATAGCTATAGCAAAATTAAAACATTTGTGAATCTCAGATATTTATCAATGCGAATTTCTGACTTAATATTTAAAATGTTAAGCTATTTTGCATACAACTTTTTAATGGTATCGGTTATAACACTTCAAATTTTTACAATGCAAGCTCACCCACTTGAAGGCTTTTCATTTTTTGATGACCGTGTAGTACCATTTCTTATAACTGCAGGAATTTTGTCTTGTATTATGTCAATTGTAACGGTATTTGTGTATCATTACAAAACAAAATGGAGTGTAATACTAAATAGTGCTATAACTTACTTTTATGTTTCTATAATATTATTTTTGCTTTCGTGTTTTTTTGCGTTTGAGTTTACTGTTTTTAATGCGATATATGCTATATTTAAGATTGCAATATATGTTCTTTCTTATTTTATCTATGTAAAGTATTTGTTAGAGAAAAAATTGCCGAAAATTGAGGAGATAGTTCACAATGGAAGATCGTTTCCTGCAGGAATGATAGCAGGTGTGCTTACCATTGCTATAAAACCTGTTATTAGCCTTTTAGGTCAAAATGGTGGTCTTAGCACAGCTACATTTAATGACTTTATTGCATTTTTTGAGTATTTAATTGCAGTTTGCCTAATTGTCAACATGGTTGATGCCTTTGTCAAGGCTTACTACGCAAAAATATATAACATCAATTAACTTACTAAGACACTTTTTACAATAAGGTAGGGTAGAACATTTGCGGTAAGGAGGCTCGAAAGAGCCTCCTTTTTAATGCTTGAATAGAATACAAGTAAATCTCAAAACATAATATATGACAGACTGTTTTAAATGATGAAAATGTCCGATAGAAAACGCATAAAATAGCAATAAAATAGTTTGACTAATGTATAATATTGTGTTAAAATTATGCGAAAAGGAGGGTGACAGCTCTATGGAGCAATATATGCCGATAGTGTGGATAGGCTTTGCAATATTTATGTTGCTTTGCGAAGGCTTTACAACACAGCTTGTATCAATATGGTTCGTTCTCGGCTCAGTTTGTGCCGCAATAACAACTATATTCACAAGCGACATAACAATCCAGTCGGCGGTGTTCCTTGTTGTGTCACTTGTTTCGCTGATTGTGACACGACCGCTTGTAAAACGCTTTAAAAAGCGTAACAAGACAACGGGAACAAACGCAGACCGCCACATTGGTCAAGTCGGGTTTATGCTCACAGATTTAACCGATATTGACGAAACAGCACAGGCAAAGGTCGGTGCGGAAACATGGACGGTAAAGTCCGACAAAGCACCGCTTTTAAAAGGAACAAAAATTAAGGTTCTCGCAATCGAGGGTGTAAAGCTCATAGTAGAACCCGTAACAGAATGAGAGGTAAATAATGTTAGGACTTATTATTTTAGGAGTTATCCTTTTAATTTTGCTTATAGTAATTGTAAGCAATGTAAAAGTAGTACCGCAGGCACACGCATATGTAATTGAAAGACTCGGAACATATCATGTAACATGGTCAACAGGCTTGCATGTAAAAATTCCGTTCATCGACAAAATCTCAAAGAAAGTTTCACTAAAAGAGCAAGTGATCGACTTCCCTCCACAGCATGGAGTGAATAAAACGATACCTTCTTGTAAATCTTAAAAAGTAAGTGTATATCAGAAAATTGAAGATAATCAATAACAATTACTTATTTAATATTTTAACATCCGAGCCATTGGGCTCTTTTTTTATGCCTAAAATTCCTGTGAACTTACTCCAAAGACAAAAAAGAGAATACGAGCGTTTGACAGAAATCTATGGTAATTGCCCAAAATATGTTCTCACAGCAGATGAGTTCTCAGGAGCAACCTACGATGGTATAAAGACGGTGCACATAGCAGACTTACCATGGTCGGCTGTGGTTCAGTGGCAGAATCAATATGTGCAGCCACCTTAGTATTGTTGCCATAATTGACCGCAGTTACACATAGGGACTCTATAAAAGCCATTATTACGACGGTGATTGCAAACAGACTTATCTTAATTGAGCCGAACAGACTTATTTTTTCACTGCCGCTTGTAATTTTGAAACTTGAAATTTTGTGATTATTGCCGTCAAAATTACCCTTGTAGTCGTAAGATTTTACAATGATCGAAGAAAGTTTTATACAGATATAATAATGAAACCAAAAATATCGGAATAAAAATAAACCTCCCGCAACGAGTTAAATCCGGTGCAGGAGGTCTTGCTATGCAAACATTTATATGGTTTTAATGTCAATAGTTGAGTCAAACCGAAAAAGAATAAAATAAAAAATCATGTGATAGTATACTGCCTAAAGCAGAAAATTGAATTTTAAGCAACAAGTTGATTTTGCTTTTTAGCACAATCAGTTTTCTCGAAACCGCAAGGCAATAATGGAAACAGATAATTTAAAGCTTAAGAGGAAGTTTTTCAATGACAAAAGCAGAGACAGTAATAATGAGAAAACGTAAAATCAAAGTTCCTAGTTATAGGAACGGCGGATACGAATCATAGATAATCAGCAAATACAACAGCAATGCAAATTTTATCGAGGAGAAATTTATGCCCAATGTAACTGTACGACAAAATCAATCTCAGAATCAATAGATGTTATATACATGTTTTTCGCACATCTTCCCGAGGTTCTTAAGATAATATATAAAACGAATATTATCAAGTGTTTGAAGCACTATTTTTCTCAGTTGATTTTAAAATATTCTGTCAGTTCAACAGGGGAGTCAACGGTGTCAAATCTTGAATTGGTTTTGTCGCCTTTTTTGATACCAAAACCGTAGGTGACGCCAAGAAAATCAACTCCGGCAATTTCTGCACCGTTTTTGTCATACACAGAATCTCCGACAAGCACAGCATTTTTTGCAAGACATTTTTGTTCAAACAATACTTTGGTAACGGTGTATGCTTTGGTGCATTTTTCTGTACCGTTCCAACCGTGAATTATATCAAAATATTTTGCAAGCCCTGCATTTTTTAGCATGGATTTTGCGTATTCTTCAAGTTTGAGCGTTGCAACTCCGAGTTTATAACCGTCTGATTTCAACTTGCTTAATGCTGTATCAATCCCATTATAAACACTGAATTTTGCAATGCCCTCATTTGCATATAAATTTCTGTATGTATCAATCGCTTTTGCAAGAGTTTCTTCATCGGGTATATCATAAAGTGTTCTGAATCCGTCGGAGAGCGGACCGCCGATTACAATGCTGTCGTTCTCAACTGAATTTTTCCTTAAATTAAGCATGCTTGCAGTTTTGTGATAGCAATGCAAAATTCCGTCCGAAGTATCGAGCAATGTGCCGTCAAGGTCAAATATAATCAGCTTTCTTGTATTTTTCACAGCACAATACCCTTTGCCTCAAGCCTTGCGTCAACAGCTTTTTTGTTTTCAATATATCCGTTGAGCCGCTTTTCCGTTGCTTCAAGAACACCCTCAAGCATTTTAATTTTTTCGCTTTCACTTTTTGAAATTGAATGTAAATCAATCGTTACTCCTGTATATTTAAGCTCTTTTGTCAAACTGAAATTTTCAGCATTTTCAAGAGCTTTTTTATTTTCTGAATACAAATAAATCACTTCCTGATGAGTTTTCTCCGTTCCTTTGATTTCAATGAAAATCGGTCTGATTTTTGAAAAAACTTTCTTGTCAGTTCCGTCAAAATAAATGTGCATCTGTTCTTCGTTAAGAAAAATTATCCAACCTCTGTTCTGCTTTGATGAAATTAAAGCTGAGATATCCTCAATTTTTCTGTTTTCACACAGCCTGTCCGAAACAATGGCATATCCGTCAAAATCCGATATTTCATTGCTGAATCTGAATTCAGTCTGTAAATCGTCATTTTTGGCAAGTTCTTCAAGCAGAAGTTCATTTCCGTTTGTAACAATACTGTCGTTTTTGCCAAGATATTTTGCAAGCCTTACCGCCGCATAGTATCTGTGGATATGTCTGAAATCATCCATAATGCGGTTGTCAAAGCAAATCATTCTGTCGCAAAAATTGCCGAGATTTTTAACCGCAGTGGAATATGCCGCAATGGCAGTTTTAACCCGTCCATCAAAAACATAGGGGAGAAGTTCCGACGGCATCGCAAACGGCAATACGGTACAACTGTTGCCGAAAATATCCTTGTACCTGCCGGCAATATCATCAGGATGCGGCTTTACCGCAATGTGTGTGTTTTCAAGAAAATAATCTGCAAAAAGTTCATACAGCTTGTGTTGATCGCAAAGCGGCATAATTCCGAGATTTGCCATATGCTGAGTGAGTATCAGACTTGTATTTTTATTCGTCTTAACCGTATTATTCACACCAAAAAACGAAAGTACTTTGTCAAGCGCCTGTACATCAAGTTCTTCAAGAATCCTTTTTACGGAAAAATCAACCATTTTAGCGTGAGTGAAACCCTCAACCTGTGCCTGAGTATCGGCAAGAATTTCAACACAGCTGTCATTCTCTCCAAAATATCCGAGCGTGTTCATTAATGCAGTCTGCGTTTTGTTGCGGCTCATATTCGACATCATAAACCTGTTGTCGGAAAGCACACCGCAGCCTTCTTCAAAGCAATGATATTTAATCTTGTTTTTGATAACATACCAGCCAAAAGGAAAGTGGTCGGGACAAAGATACAGTTCATCTGCCGAATTTGGGGTTATCGGAAGACCCCTTTTTATTTCTGCGCAGGCTGATTTTAAAATCGAATTTTTAGAGCGGTGTTTTTGCTCATTTTTCTTGATATTTGCGTTTACTTCCGATTCTTTAAGTAAAAGTACATCGTCAAATATGCCTGAATTTTTGTATCTGTCTAAAAATGCAACCGAATTTTTGTGAATGTCAGAGAGCAATAATACGGCGGTATCGTCTTTTTTGCGTGTAAGTCGATGAAGTACACAGCATTGTATGTGATAAGTGGTAAGTGCGTAGTATAAAATCATAGTTTATCTCACTTTACAAATTCGTTTTCAATCAGTTTACCAAGACTGCCGGTTTCAAACGATGCAGAACCTACGGCTCTGTTTACGGGGTAGTCGGCAAAAAGATTGCTGAAATATTCGGGACAGGAAATAACCTGTCTGCAAACGGCATATGCGTCACTTCCGCAAATGTTCATCATACACGGATATTTGGCAAAATGTTTTGTGTAGTCATTTACAAAATCGTGAATACCGTCCTGAATTTCATTTATCATACTGTATCCCTCAACCTCGGGATAATCAAATTCATACTTTATTCTTCCGTCATCGTCAAAATCAAAGCCTATGAATGACGGTGCGGGAGCGCTGAGCATAATTTCGGTAAAAGCTCCGTACATACGCTTTACATCGTGATCACGGCGGATTTCACGGTTGATTCTCTGCGAAAACATATATGATGTGATTATGTCGTTTGTCATCTGCGGTTCGATTATATCCATATCGTGAAGATAGGTTGAGCCTGCAACAAGTCCTCTGACCTTGCAGTCAAGCTTCCATTCATCCTCAATAAGGTACCTAAGAGCGGAAAATCCGCTTGCCGCCCAGCCTATATCAACTATAACGGCACTTTTGCTGTTTCCGACAGCCGCTTTATAGTAGGCTTTTGCGGCGTTGTTACTGCGCCTGTAATGCTCTGTAACAATATCCCAGTGTACGGTAAACACCTTGACTATGTCCTCGTAGTTTTCTTTTGTAAGCAGGGTGTCTGCAGTAAGCTCCGCCTCGTCAAGAAACGGCTGCATTTCTTCAAGGTCCATAGCCTTCAAAATCTTTGCAATTGTCATCTTGCGAGGAATTTTGTACTTTATATATCGCAGTAAAAGTTCATTTTTGAATATGTTTACGGTAAGCTTTGTTGCGGCAGAGCGTGACCAGTATACATATTCCGTGTTGCTGTCGGGATAAAGTCGGTCATACACGGACTTTAAAATGTATCCGTCACGGGAGAGAAAAAGGATTTTATCAATCCCATGATTTTTGCAGTAATCATTTATGAATTTGCAATATCCGAGTACAAGAAAGCCTGCATAAGTGTAACCGAATTCGTAATACTGCGAATACTGCTTATCACCGTTTTGCAGTTTTGCGTTGACAATTCCACGGTATGCCGAGCCGATAAGTGATGTCATATCGAACGCTCTGTGCGCATTTCCTCTCGGATTTACACCCTTATACCATACGGGTTCAATATCGCATTTTCGTGCCGAACGATTGTCCGAAACAATGTTATCGCCGATATGAATATACTTTTTCTCAACTCCGTATTGCTCCTTTATGTATTCATAAAGCAAAAGCGAACGCTTGCTTGCATTGTATTCGTTTGAAACAATGATATTGTCAAAGCCTTCATATCCGCATTTTTTAAGCATTTTTTCAATAACATCTTTTGAAAGATACATATCCGAAACGGCAATAATTGTCTTTCCGAGATTTTTTGCTTGCAAGAAAATTTCTTTCATATACGGGTTTACAAAGCACAAATCAAGCTCTGTTTCAATTTCATACTGCATAGCCTTGTCAATATCAAGCAATACAAATCGTGACAGCTTTTCATAGATATCACGCAAAGTCACCTCATAAGTGCCGTTCTTTTCAAAAGCCTCCTGCCTTGCAAGCTTTTCTGCAAGTTCACGGTAACGCTTGAATCCGGGACATTTATTCTTTTCGCCCAAAAGGAAGAACAGCGACTTTGGATCATCAAACGGGCGTAAAATCAGTGTGTCAAAAATATCAAAGGATATAATATCGTTTACAAGAAACTTTTTTGCCATAAGTGTGGGGGACGGTCTTTTGGCAAAGCTTGACTCTGGAGCGCTCACGCAAGGTTTTATTGTATATTTTTTTCTTTCATATACTCTCGGCTTTGCTCCCGAAACACTTCCGAGTTTGCTTGATAAATGCAGAGAGGTGAGGTAAAACATTCTTCTGAAACGACTTTTGTCGGTATCCCCGTACTTATAAAAGCCTTCAAGCACAAAGCGATTTTTCATTACGGCTTTAAGTTTAAATTTTTTAGCTTTTCGTTTCAGTTTTCGCTTTGTATTCTGAATCGTACTCATCACAATTTTTTATCGCTCCTTGTTTTTTTGGTATCATAAATTGATGTTGTAACGAACTTAATTTTCATCTTTTCTTTAAGCTTTTTAAGCTCTTTTGATATTGCAAGGTTCTTTTCTTTAAGTAAAATCGGATCATATGCACCGCACATATTTTTGCTTATGTAATTTGAGAGCGGATTTTTGGTGAATCCGTCATATCCTGCAAGTGCAACCGACTTTACCGACGCTTTTTTCAAAAGTTTAAGTACCATAAGACCTGAACTGTCCGAAGCGTCATCTGTTGCATTTATAAGTTCCGAATAGTTTATGCAGACTGCTTTTTTCGGAAGATTTTTTATGTTAGATGTGAACACGGTCTTTTTTAGATTAAGCCTGTCCTCAAGCTCGGAATATCTGACTGAATTTCCGACAAAAACAATATTCGGTTTTATGTAGTCCGGAATAAAATTAACCGAGATTACAAAGGGCTTTTTCTTTGAAATATATTTCAAAATCGAACCTTTTTCACTTTTTACCGTAGAGCCGGGGGAGATAACAAGCACATTTCTTCCGTCAAGCTTTTTACGCAGTCTGTCAAGAATTTCAATATCATCAACTGCATTGCTCTGGTATTCCTGATAAATTTTTTCAATAAGCGCTTTGTTGAAAAATCGCTTTTCTTTTTGCGGAATCTGCTTGAGTATACTTCCGATTGCAGGCATTGAAAGCGAATGCTTTGCCATGAGATATGACGAATAATTCGGATGACAATTGTTTGCGGCTGAAAGAAAATAAGCCGAATTATAGCCCCACGGATTGCTGAGTGAAATCGGAATAAGGTAACGGTCAACAATTTCAAGAACAGGCAATACATCATAGTTCTTTGAAAATGTTCGGTTGAGGTAATCCATAAATAATTCACTGCAAAGATTACCTGCACCTCGTCCCATTCCGTTTGCACTGCAGTCAATGATTATATTTCGCTTTGTATTGTACTGTGAAAGCGCCTGTGCATTTGAAAATGCAAGCTGAAAATTATTGTGCGAGTGATAACCAAGGCTGATTGACGGTTTCAGATTGTTGTCAACGAGAAACACCTGACGGATAAGGTCTTTTTCATACATCACACCGAGAGTATCTACAATATAAAACGCATACGGTTCAAGTTTATTTATTCTTTCAAGCAAATCAAGAAACTGTTTATCGGTATAATTTGTAGTTCCTACAGGCTGCATAAACAGCTTGTAGCCTTTACTTTTTATAATTTCAGCCCATTCAAAGGCGAGATCAATTTCATTTGGATGAAATGTAAGTCTGATTCCGTCAAGTACAGTTGAATCTGCCTCTGAAAGTAGCACGGGATTGATTTCACGCTCACCGATTGCAATCATCGCAACATACATCGTGTTCATACTGCTGTCTGAACTTACAAGCTCATTGAGCTGTTCAACACTGTTGTAGAGTGAATAGTCGGGATCATAAGGCTTGTTTGTCAGAAAACCGCATTCTACTATATCTGTGTTTGATTTTGAAAAGTTAAAAAGCATTGTTTCAATTGCTTTTCTGCCAAAATGCCAGTTGTTTACATACCCTCCGTCACGAAGAGTACAGTCAAGAATTTTTATATTACTCATTGTTACCGTTATTATCGCTTTCTGTATTATTCTTAATGTAATAATCAAAAATTACCTGTGCAAGGTCAAAGTCAATCGGATTATTAATGTCTGTTGCCTCTATAAAATTCACCGTAACGCCGTAAGGATTACTGCCGATTCGTCTGCCGTCTTTGATAAGCTTTTTGGTGTAAACATAAAGTCCCGTTGTTTCTGCAAACACATTTTGAATATCCTGCGTCCTCGGAATTTTATTTGTGTTGTAGCAAGCCGCACCGTCCATCCACAAAAATTCCTGAATCGGCTTTACGGTAAAGGCAGAATCATATTCCTCATTTTTTACCTTATCAATTGCAGTTTCAATTGTTTTTGCTTTGATAAAGGGCGCTGTTGCATGGGCGAGCACATAAATATCTGCGTCAACATCTTCCGCAAATGCTTTAAGCACATCAATAATCAAAGTGCTTGATGTGTCAAGGCTTTCGCTTCTTTTAAGAAATTTAATGCCGTTAGGAAGATACTTTTTAACTTCCTCATTACTGCAATAAACATATGTTTCGTCAATACCTTCAACTTTTGTAAGTGTGTCAAGAATGTAGGTGAGAAGAGGTTTTCCTCCTTTAAATGCCTTTGTGTTCTTACCGGGTAATCTTTCATTGTTTAATTTCATCGGCACGAATGCCACAACTTTTTTCTTGTTTTCCATTTTTATTTCTCCCATTCAATATCTCTTGCAAGTTTTGCTTTTAACCGTTCAATACTTTCGCTGTCAGCTTTTTTGCAGCGAACAGCAATGTCTGCCTGCGTATATCTAAGCTGTTTGCGAATAATGAGCGATTCAAGCTTGTTTTGAATTTCTTTATCATTTGTATATGCAAATATCATCAGCTGTTTTTCTCTCATAAGACTTGAGTCTTTCGGAGTGAAGTCAGCGGTGACAATATATAAACCGTCAGTCGGTATGTTAGGATTGAAATTTATTATGTTGCCAAGGTTTAGTAACAGCGAAAGTCTGTAATCATAAACATCAAGATTATCGACTTTCTCCATATCGCCGTCAATCAAAGTATCACCGTTATCTAAAGCAATGCCGTAGCGATTCAGAAAGTTCGTAATCTGAGTTTCATTTATATTGCGTATTAAACTTACATTGCGAATACCAAGTTCTTTTAATAACAAAGTTGCGATAAACATATCGTCAATTCTTTCACGGTTTGTTTCAATGTCGGTTGTGAAGTAGTAGGAATGAACTGCAAACTTGTCAACGCCCCCGATTGAAGTTGAGCTTGCAGTCAAAGCCATATCAACCTCACGGTCAATAACAAACGGTAAAAGTTCCGACGGCTCAGACTTTTCAAGAAGAATACAGTCGGAGAAAATTCTTCTGTAATTCTGCCATCTGTCCTTTGGATGAGGCTTTACAACAAGCACATACTCATCATTGCACATATAATCGACAAGCGTTGTCATCATTAATTCCTGTAGGTCAAGGTCTTTGATTTTGAGTGTGTTCAAATCCTGAGTAAGATAAAGGCAAATCTTTTTGTCGCCTCTGATTTTGTGAGGTATATCGCCAAAGAAGTTTAGAATATCCTGTACTCTGTCGGGAATTTTGTATTTTAAAATATCGTAAATACAGAAATCTTCCGCCTTTTCATCATAAAAGCCTTTCTGCTGATGACGAAGGTCGCACAGTTTTGACTTGACGCAACTGTTTCGTCCCATACAACCAAGATATTCATTGATTATATGATTGGTCATATTGTTGCTTTTGGTAATTGAAAGATATCTTGACTGTTCCGAAAGCATTCCGCTTGCATCTTCAAAATAATGATAGGGAATACTTTTACTTGTAAGATAAATACCGAGTGAATGTTGGTCTGATGCAACATAGATTTCCTCAAATTTTGTTATGTCCTCATCAAGCCAATTTTCAAATATTTTAGAAATATTTTCAATTACGGATTTAATTTCTTTTTCACTGCTTGTATTATCAAGTGCATTGCCTTTTTTTAGTTTGAATTTTTGTTCGGGAACATATCTTGCTGTTGTAAAAAATCCCGAATCAATCACCTGCTTTAAAAATGATTTTCTGCTTTTATCAGGCTTTATGTATTCAAGTATCAGAAGTTCTGCGTCATCATCGGGATAATAAGCAAGCTTATGTACTATACAGCACAGAAGATGATACATTGTAGATGCATGGTATAGAATCAATATAATCACTCCTGAGTAATATTTTTTAAGCGTTCAATTCCGCTCAAATAAAGTGAAAGTGCGTCCTCACCGCTAATCTTGCATTTGCAATCGGTAATTTTTGAGTATTTCACAAAGTCATTTGCAAAGTCACATACGGCGGTGTATATTTCTTTGAGGATTGCCGTGTCAATTTTCTTTGAATAAACCCAATGCTTTTCCGATTTGTCAATTTTCCAAAGCAGTGGCTTGTTGCCTTGAATGATTTCGGAAAGAGCTAAAACATTGTTATCATCGGCACAAAGATAATTGTTCATGCTTATTCCGTTGTAAACAATGCTTTTATCAATCCGATAAATCGTCTTTGCAAATTCTTCGCTTGCACATTTTTCGGGTAACGGATCAACAGTCACAACAATACGACTGCCGTTGATAACGGCCTGTACCGTATTTTCAACACCGTCACTATCCTTATCAATCCATGCGGTTGCCATAATTTTTGCAAGCTCGTCATCGCTGATTTTTCCGTCAATTTCAGAAAGCGGATACCTCATCAGCTTGTCAAGAACACCAAGCTTTGCATATTTGAAAACAGGCATTTCGGGAATTATTTTTCGCCATTCTTCAACGGTTCTGTATTTATCCGTTGCAAAAGCAGACCATGGAAAAAACATCGGTTTATCGGTGCTTTCGCTTAACATTTTGACGGTCTGAGCAAATATTGAGTTTTCGTCACAAAAGAAAATCATTTTTTCTGCATTGTGTAATCTTTCAACGCATTCCGATGCAAAACCTACAATTGCGGGAGCAATGCACATATATCCAAGCTCGTATTCATTGCTCATTCTTTTTATTCCACTGAAAAGATTCATACCGCATATCGTGTTGTACAGCATTTTGAATTTTTCATCTTTAATAGGATTGTCAATGTGTTCCATAAGAACGGTAGGACAGCGGTAATACATTTGCCTGCAACCCATTTTTGCATATTTCTTAATGAAATCATAATTATTGCTCATAACGCAGGTGTGACTTTTGTCATCTGTTTCAATAACATTATTATTTCCGTTTGTCACAATAAGTTCGTCATAACCTATTTGGTGGCTGTCAAGCAGATGCTTTATAAATTCTTTCGGGTATATCGACCTTATCACAACTGAAACCTTCATATTATTACATTGTGCAATGTCAATCATACGCACAATGTATCGGTTCTCAAAAAACGAATTTTCAACCAATGAAAGCTCTAATTTATAGTCAATCAGTGTTTTAAGCTCCGCATTTATTTTTTTATAAATCCGAGAAATTGTAAGACCTTGCTTTCCGTATTTTTTTCTCAGCAGAGCAAAACCTTTTACGCCCGTGACATTTTCAATTTCTGCAAAAATTTTGTCATCATCTTTAATTTGATTCAAAGCTGAGCCGAATATATCGGTGACAAGGTGTGAATTGTCGAGCATACCCGATGCAAGTTCACAAATTGACGGTCTTACGAATATTTGCGAGAGATAATCCTTGCCGACAGTCTTTGTGAAAATCCGTTTGTTGCAGAACGGAAGTCTGCACAAAATATTGATTTTTATAAGTTCGAGTCCGAATTTGACAGGATTGTTTGTTGCCGCCTCACGATTTTGATTTTGCAGACACATACAATAAAAATTCACATCGTCATTTCCCGTGGTGAGTATATTGTAAATCTTTCTGACAAAATCAAGTGATAGTTTTTCTATCATTTTATTTCTACCCCGATATTTGATTGAAACTGAAAATACCGATTTAATCAGCACTTTTTCAAATTTCGTTCAAATTATATTCCTTGATTTTATCTTGGTCAATAATAATAACTAACTATTTACAGTAAAAATACAATGGCTTTACATTCTGCAATAATTTGTAAAACAACCTATATTTACTTTACAAAATCGTGGGTGAATACTGCTAAAAACGAACTGTAATATTTGTCATGTTTTCCAAAAATAATGACAAGACAATATCCTATGTTGCATTTGCGTTTGTTTATGGTTATAATGAAAATGAAATGACGGTTACCAACGCTGAACTGAATATTTTAGCAATGGGGTATGTGACTAAACAATCTGAAGATTCAAAAGATGATTCTTCAGTCAGTGCAGGTAATGAATCAGACGATGATACAGAGGTTGACAATTATGTTGATTATGAAGTATTGTCCGAATCTGTTGATAAAACAAAACCGTTTATGCAGACAAGTTCAGAATATGACAGCACAGGCAATTATGTAACTTCCGAAACCAATGAACAGGGAAGTACAACACATTATGTTTATGATGTCAACGGCAATGTAACTTCGATTACTGATGCAGATGATAATGTGACAAGCTACGCATATGATTCATCAGGCAACCTTACATCTGTTAAAAACGGTGATTCTGAAAACTCATATACATACAGCGGTTTAGGCTCTGTATCAAAAATTACTCATAACGGTTTTAGTTATTCATTTAATTATGATGTATTCTATAACCTTGTTTCAACAAGAATAGGCAATGTTGCAATTACAAGCAATACCTATGATAGTAACGGTAATCTTACAAAGACTGCTTATGCAAACGGTGATTATCTTGAATATGCTTACGATAACTATGGCAATATTTCTGTAATCACAGGTGAAACAGGTAAAATTGCCGAGATGATTTACAACAAGCAGGGGCTTGTTACAAAGGCGGTTGACTATTCAAGCGGCGAAACCTCATATTACTATTATACATTTGACGGTTCACTTGAAAGCGAATATCGTACATCATCTGACGGCAGTCTTACTCATTATATTGTTACCGATTCAGACGGCAATACAGTTGAAAAAACATCTGTAAATGGTCAGACAAAGACCATTACAACAGGCACAGATAAAGACGGAAAGTCATTTGTAAGCAATGACGGTGTAACTAACGAAACATCAACCGATGATTTCGGAAGAGTGTCAACTGTAACAACAAAACAGAACAAGAGCGATACCGTATTTACAAAGCAGTATTCTTATTACCACGGTAGCGAAAGCAATGCTACTACCAATATGGTTGGCGGAATCAGCTATAAGTTGAGTTCTGATAAGGTGCTTGGCTACAGTTATAATTACAACGATACAGGTAATGTAGAGAATGTGTATGAAAACGGTAAAAAGGTAGCCGTATATACATACACGATGAACTAAATCAGCTTGTATGGTATGCAGATACCCGAACAGGTCGCTATATCAGAATAGTTTATGATAACTACGGTAACATTCAAAAAATGGAATCGTATTCACTCGGAACTAACTGGGCACCTGTAAAATTACTTGAAACAAGAACTTATTCGTATGGTGACACTAACTGGAAAGATAAACTCACCGAGTTTGACGGCGACAGTATTACATATGATAAAAACGGCAATCCATTGACATACCGTGATGATATGACTTTTGAGTGGGAGAACGGAAGAATTATCAATAATATAAACACTTCCGATAAAGCTATTCAAATGAGCTATGACTCAAACGGAATGAGAACGCAGAAGTCTGTTGACGGAGTGAAAACTAATTATTATTACGACAGCAGTAATAACCTTTTTGCTCTTACGCAGGGTAATGATACGCTGTTCTTCTATTACGATAATTCTGGCGAAGTAATGTCGGTTTCATGCAACGGTACTATGTATTTCTACATCAAAGACCTGCAGGGCGATATTACCGAAATTGTTGATAAGGACGGCAAAGCAGTTGCAGAGTATGCCTATGATGCGTGGGGTAATATGCTCACCGAAGACAACGGCACACTCACAATCGGCAAACTGAACCCGTTCCGTTATCGCAGTTATGTTTATGATGAAGAAACAGGCTTGTACTATCTCCAAAGCCGTTATTATGACCCGCTCACAGGCAGATTTTTGAATGCGGATGTATATGCTGACACTCAATCAGGTACCCCGCTAAGCACAAATATGTTCGCTTATTGTGAGAATAATGCGATAAATAAATCTGATGATGAAGGAAAAGATGCTTGGTGGATACAGTCACCAAATAGTGCTAATGGAAAAGGACATACATCACTTTTGTTGAAAGAAAAATCAGGGTATTGGTGGTATTTCTATTGGGGTCCGTCAAGTATACAACTTCTTTTTTAGGAACTACTTCACTTAAAAATATCAATAAAAATGTTAGAAACCAAATAAATTATTATAATAATGACAAAAAACGCCCAGTTATGATTAGGAAACTGGACTACTCAGAAAATTATACTCAAGCGATACAGCTAAAGGGACATTTTGAGGACAGTATTAAACGAATAAAAAAATTCATCAATGATAATAAATATGCATTCAAATATTCGGTTAGATATTGTGCTCTCTATAAATTTAGATATACGAAAAAATATAAAGGTAAAGATAGACCGTATTCATACATACTATCTAGGAATCTTTACTATAATTTGTTAACAAATAATTGTATGCAAGCTAGTGTTTATTATTTAAAGTACGGCAGCCTTAATAAAAACAATGTGGAATTTAAGTTACAACTAGGGCATGTGGGTGTTATTCCAAATAATAATATAAATAATTTCAAAAAATTTGGTAAATGGGTGACATGTTGATAATTTTTTTAGAAAGGGGTTACTAATGAAAAAGAAAAAAGCGTTTAAAATCATTGCTATTGCTCTAATATTTTGTTTCTTTGCAGTTGCAGGCGTGGTGTATTTTTCTCTTACCAACGTTCCGGAACATAATGTTAAGATTGAAAATGAGCCGGATAATAATAGTTATATGAATACTTGCTCAAATGTAATGTGTAATTTGGCAAGAGTTGGTGACAAACTATATTACAATGCGGCAAACGACTTTTTTAAATACGGAACATATGAAATCACTTCGGACTATACCAAGCGAATTTATTGGAAAGGTCCAGCAATTACAAGTGAATGCCTTGATTTAAACCGTGTTTCCAATGAGAATATTTTTTCTCCTTACATACACAATGACATTGTTCAGTATTATGATTTGAATCAAAAACATTATGAGGAATATTTGAAACTACCCGATACTAATAATGATAACGCTTCGCTCGAAGAATTGTTTGTTGTAGGTAATGAACTCTATTTCAGCTATTCTGAATTATACGGTGGCAATGTTATAGGCGATACTATGGTAGTTTATGGTTTCTACAACCTTTACCGACAAGATGAAGATGATACAAAGTTAATATTGTCGGTGGACAATCTTGATTTTGACTATATTTCAGATCTACGATTTTATGATGAATATATCTATTTTGTTGCAGGGAAGAGAACAAGCGACAAAGAAGACGCTTCTACAGACCTGTTCCTTTGTAAATATAATCAAAATAACGGAAAGTTAGTTTATAAAATTCCTTATGCACCAAGTAGTGACTTTGTTGAAATTACTTGTCTATCTGCTGTGAACGACAAGGTGTATGGTACAATAGTTAATCGTTCTGATAACGGGTATGAAACGGTTTATTGTGCTGATTTGAAAAGCGGTACTATAAATACATTGTTTAAATCAAATGCAGGTATGGTTATCAACAGCTACAAAGATAAGGTGTTTTTATCAGTTGAAAACGGTAAAGACAAGGGAATATATTCAATTGATACTTCAACTGACAAAACTACTAAAATATTTAATGATGATATCGAGTTGAACGGTCTTTATATCGTAGATTCAAAATACCTATATTTCACAGATAATGCGTATTTTAACCTTTACAGAATAACTCAAGACGGCAAAAATCTTGAAAAAGTGTTTGGCTGATTTCATTATCATGTTAAATGGAGTTATAAAAGTATATAAGCAATAATTTAGGAGGCTCAGTCGAGCCTCCTAATCTTAGATGTATTCTCCACAAGTGTTTTTTAGATTTAGCTGTTTTTTGAAAGCGAATATCGTACATCATCAGACTACAGCCTCCTATGGTAATTCCTTTATTATCATAGGAGGTAATTTTTATTGTACATTTTGCCGATTAGCCAAATGAATTTATCTGACAGAAAACGCATAAAATAGCAACAAAATAGTTTGACTAATATATAATATTGTGTTAAAATTATGCGAAAAGGAGGGTGACAGCCCTATGGAGCAATATATGCCGATAGTGTGGATAGGCTTTGCAATATTTATGTTGCTTTGCGAAGGCTTTACAACACAGCTTGTATCAATATGGTTTGTTCTCGGCGCGGTTTGTGCCGCAATAACAACTATATTCACAAGTGACATCACAATCCAGTCAGCGGTGTTCCTTGTTGTGTCACTGGTTTCGCTGATTGTGACACGACCGCTTGTGAAACGCTTTAAAAGGCGTAACAAAACAACGGGAACAAACGCAGACCGCCACATCGGTCAAGTCGGTTTTATGCTCACAGATTTAACCGATATTGACGAAACAGCACAGGCAAAGGTCGGTGCGGAAACATGGACTGTAAAGTCTGACAAAGCACCGCTTTTAAAAGGAACGAAAATCAAGGTTCTTGCAATCGAGGGCGTAAAGCTCATTGTAGAACCCATATCAGAATGAGAGGTAAATAATGTTAGGACTTATTATTTTAGGTATCATCCTTTTAATCCTGCTTATAGTAATCGTAAGCAATGTCAAGGTAGTACCGCAGGCACACGCATATGTAATTGAAAGACTCGGAACATATCATGTAACATGGTCAACAGGCTTGCATGTAAAAATTCCGTTCATCGACAAAATTTCAAAAAAGGTTTCATTAAAAGAGCAAGTGATCGACTTCCCTCCACAACCCGTGATCACAAGAGATAATGTCACCATGCAGATTGACACGGTTGTGTATTTTGAAATTACCGATCCAAAGCTTTATACTTACGGTGTAGAAAGACCGCTCAGCGCTATTGAAAATCTTACTGCAACAACATTGCGTAATATCATCGGTGATCTTGAGCTTGATAACACGCTCACATCCCGTGATACAATCAACGGTAAAATCAGAGTGATTCTTGACGAGGCAACCGACGCATGGGGTATTAAGGTAATCCGTGTCGAGCTTAAAAACATTCTTCCGCCCCGTGAAATTCAGGATGCGATGGAAAAGCAGATGAAGGCAGAGCGTGAGCGCCGTGCAAGAATTCTTGATGCAGAGGGTGAAAAACGCAGTCAGATTCTCGTTGCAGAGGGTATGAAGGAATCTGCAATTCTTAAAGCCGATGCTGTTAAGGAGCAGAAAATCCGTGAGGCACAGGGTGAAGCTGAGGCTATTCTCACAGTTCAGAAAGCTAATGCCGACGCACTTAAAATGCTCAATGAGGCTTCTCCTACCGATAGAATTATTCAGCTTAAATCACTTGAGGCATTCGGTAAAGCCGCTGACGGCAAGGCTACAAAGATTATCATTCCTTCAGATATTCAGAGACTTGCGGGTAATGTTACCGCAATTAAAGAACTCTGGAAAGATGATGTGCCAAAGGCATAAAGAATGTGAAATTTACGACAATTTTTCGGGCACAGAATTCTGTGTCCGATTTGTTGCATAAAATTGTGGGGGATAGGAAATGCAATTTTTACTCGACCTGTTGTGGTACTTTGTAATTTTCTCGTTTTTTGGCTGGGTGGCGAGCAGTTTCCGTTCGCTTCTTCTTGAGAAAAAATTCAGTAACAACGGTTTTTTGACATCACCGTTTTGCCCTATGTACGGATTTTCGGCGGTTATTTGTTATACGGCACTAAAACCGTTTGAAAACAGCAAGCTGATTTTATTCATCGGTTCAACTCTGATATTATCTGCACTTATGGTTGTGGTCGGTGTGCTTGTAGAAAAAACTCTCAAATTCAAGCCATGGGATTTTTCTTCGTCGAAATTCAGCATAGGCAATTATATAACTTTTCCTTATGCACTTTTCCTCGGATTGCTCGGTATGCTGCTTGTCGGATTGATAATTCCGGTGCTTCGCACAGCCGTTGAAGCAATTCCTTTCTGGGTAAGTCTTATTCTTGTTCTTTGCTTCTGCGGAATTATTGTAATTGATTACGTTTTTTCAATGATAACAACAATCCGTCTGCTCAGAAGAATTGCAAAGCTTAAAAATTCTTCTGAGCTTATGGATAAAGGTGCAACAGAGGTTGAAATTCAGGAACTTGAAGAAAACTATAACCGACTTTTTACAGAAAATATTTTAAGAAAAAGACTTGCACACGCTTATCCCGATCTCACTCATATGGCTTATGTAAAGCAAATTAATGCTAAAATTGAGGAGATTAAGCAGGATAATATGAAAGAATATACACAAACCTTTGAAAGCAAAGAGGACAAGCCGTTTGCTTACGGATTCTGTTTTACGAAGCTTTTTTATCTGTTTGTGATCGGTTCTTTCATCGGCACAATTCTTGAAACAATATGGGCGTTCTGCGTTGACGGACATTTTGAAATGCGTGTCGGTATGGTTTACGGTCCGTTTATTCCTGTTTACGGCGGCGGTGCGTGTTTTCTTACTGCCGCTTTGTATAAGCTTTACAAGCTTAATGATACGCTTGTTTTTGTGATAAGTGCTTTTGTCGGAGCAGGTTTTGAGTATTTCTGTTCGTGGTTGCAGGAGCAGATGTTCGGCACGGTTTCATGGGACTACAGTGACACTCCGTTTAACCTTGACGGCAGAACTAATCTTATGTATGCCCTTATCTGGGGATTCCTCGGTCTTGTCTGGGTGCGTTATCTGTATCCGTGGACAGCAAAGCTTATTGAAAAAATCCCTAAAAGAGCAGGTGCAATTATTACAACATTTCTGATTGTATTCATGGCATTCAACGGCTTTATGTCCGTAACAGCTACGGCAAGATGGACTCAGAGAACAGAGGGAGTGCCTGCGTCAAACAGCTTTGAAGAATATCTCGATGAAAAATTCGATAATGAAAAGATGGAATTTCTTTTTCCAGGTATGAAAAAGGCTGCAGAGGCGGGAGTTACAACCGAGGGCGTAATTTCCAATGAAAGACCGTATCTTAATGCTACAGATCCCGATAACGGCATGAAAATCGAACAGGGAAAAGATGTTTCCGAGATTAATTAATATCATGAAGTGGCTATGCTTTGCACAGTCACTTTTTGCTTTTTGGCGGTATTTTAAAAATAATTTCGCCTGACTATTGAATTTTAACCGATTTTTTTATATAATTAATTAGTAATGCTTTATTTATGTCGATTCAAAGCATAAATTGGCATATTTGTCCTGACTTTGTCTGCCCACGGCACGGTTTTTGCGGCAATTTATCAAGTGGGCGGAAAGGCTATGAGTAATTATGAAAAAGGTTGCAATTATTATGGGCTCCGACAGTGATTTCCCCGTAGTATCAAAGGCTGTCAGTAAACTCAAAGAATTTGGCGTAGAGTATGAGGTTCATGTAATGAGCGCACACCGTACTCCCGATGCGGCAATTAAGTTTTCGGCAGAGGCTAAAAAGAACGGTTTTGGTGTAATCATTGCCGCAGCAGGTATGGCGGCACATCTCGCAGGTGTTCTTGCGGCAAAAACAACCCTTCCTGTGATAGGAATCCCATGTAAGTCGGCTCAGCTTGACGGTATGGATGCTCTTCTCGCAACAGTTATGATGCCTACAGGAATTCCGGTTGCAACAGTAGCAGTTGACGGTGCGGCTAACGCTGCAATTCTTGCCGTTGAAATGCTCGCACTTTCCGACGATTCTCTTGCAGAGAAGCTTGAAAATATGAAAGCTGATATGGAAAAAGGCGTTGCCGAAAAAGATAGGGCAATGCAGGCTAAGGTGGCAGAGCTTTGATTAAGAACTATGTAGATATTGACACAAAACTTGACAAAGTAAATGACGAGTGCGGTGTGTTTGGTATTTACCGTAATGATGACGATATCGATGTTGTTGCCGCCGCAAATGACGCACTCTACAGCCTTCAGCACAGGGGACAGCAGAGTGCAGGTATCACCGTGAATAAAGACGGTGAATTTACAACTGTCAAGGAACTCGGTATGGTGTCCGAGATTTTTACGCCCAAAGCACTTGAAAAACTTCCAAACGGTAAGATTGCAGTCGGTCATGTCCGTTACACTTCATCGGAATCACTCGACCGTGCATCTAACCAGCCACTTGTTATGCGATATATTCAGGGTTCAATCGGTATTGCAAACAACGGCTCAATTACAAACTTCAATGAAATAAGACAGGAGCTTGAAACAGGCGGCGCTGTTTTTCAGTCCAATTCTAATGCTGAAATTATGGCTTATGTTATTGCAACCGAAAGATGTGTAACAGACACGCTTGAAGATGCTGTTCTTTCTTCAATGAGAAAGCTCAAGGGTGCTTACTCAACTGTAATTTGCGCACCGAGCCGTCTTATCGGCTTTCGTGATATGCACGGATTTCGTCCGCTCTGTATCGGCAAACTCAAAAACAGCTGGATTTTCACTTCCGAAAGCTGTGTTATCGACAGTCTCGGCGGTGAATTTGTCCGTGATGTTGAGCCGGGTGAAATGGTAGTAGTTGACGAAGAAGGCTTTCACAGCTACAAATTAAAGCTTTTGCCCGATAAAACATCTTTCTGCCTTTTTGAATATGTTTATATCGCAAGACCGGACAGCGTAATCAACGGTGTCTGCGTACATAATGCAAGATTCAAAGCCGGTGAACTTCTTTATGACGAGTTCCCGATTGAGGCAGATATGGTGTGCGGTGTTCCCGATTCGGGACTTATTGCCGCACAGGGTTATGCAAAGGCTTCGGGTATCCCGTTCAGCACAGGTTTTGTCAAAAATAAATATATCGGCAGAACAGTAGGTTCAGGTAAAGATAAAAAGAAAAGACTTCTCAGAACAAGACTTACCGCTTTGAAGGCTAATGTTAAAGGCAAGAGAGTTGTTATTATTGACGACTCAATCGTCAGAGGTGAAACATCAAAGCATATTGTTCGTCTTATGCGTGAGGCAGGAGCTGCCGAGGTGCATATGCTCATCAGCTCACCTCCGTTTGTATGTCCGTGCTACTTTGGTGTGGACATTCACGATAAAGAAAGTCTTATTGCAAACAAGTTGACAACAAGTGAAATCTGTGAATATATCGGTGCAGATTCACTTGGTTATCTCAGTATAAACAGTCTCAGAAAAATTGCTGAGGGTGCAAATATAGAATTCTGTGACGGTTGTTTCACGGGCAGCTATGACGCTGAAATTCCGAGAACAATCTTTGTAGATAAATACGCTAAAAAAATTAACAGAAAGTGACGGAGTGATTACAATGAACAACAGCTTTTCCGAAAGCTACAAAGCGGCAGGTGTTGATGTAACAGCAGGCTATAAGTCTGTAGAGCTTATGAAAAAGCATGTGGCACGCACAAAAATTGACGGTGTTATTTCAGGCATCGGCGGTTTCGGCGGACTTTTTGCCCCTGATTTCAAAGATATGGAAGAGCCTGTACTTGTCAGCGGTACTGACGGTGTAGGCACAAAAATCAAGCTTGCTTTTCTTCTTGACAAGCATGACACAATCGGTATTGACGCAGTTGCAATGTGCGTAAACGATGTAATTTGCTGTGGAGCAAAACCTCTTTTCTTCCTCGATTATATCGCAATCGGCAAGAACTATCCCGAAAAGGTAGCTGAAATTGTATCAGGCATTGCAGAAGGCTGTGTTCAGTCCGGTTGTGCTCTTATCGGCGGTGAAACTGCAGAGCATCCGGGTCTTATGCCTATTGATGAATATGATGTTGCAGGTTTCAGCGTTGGTATTGCAGACAAGCCAAAGATGATTGACGGTTCAAAGCTTTGCGAGGGTGATGTACTTTTAGGACTCCGTTCTTCGGGTGTTCACTCAAACGGTTTTTCGCTTGTCAGAAAAATCTTTGATATCAACGAGGAAACAATCAATGCCGAGTATCCTGAGCTTGACAAAACTCTCGGTGAAACATTGCTCACTCCAACAAAAATTTATGTAAAACCTCTTCTCGCTCTTATGGATAAGGTTGATGTAAAGGCTGTATCACACATCACGGGCGGCGGTTTCTATGAAAACATTCCCCGTATGCTTACAGACGGTCTTTCAGCCAAAATCAAAAAGGAAAATATTCCTGTTCTTCCTATTTTCAAGCTTATGCAGAGAGTAGGTAATATCCCCGAGCACGATATGTTCAACACATTCAATATGGGTGTAGGTATGATAATCGCCGTTGCCAAGGAAGATGCAGACAAGGCTCTTGAGGTCCTTGCGGCTAACGGTGAAGACGCTGTTGTACTCGGTGAAGTAATCAGCGGTAATGACGGAGTAGTGTTTGAATAATGAAAAATATTGCAGTTCTTGTGTCGGGCGGCGGCACAAATCTTCAGGCACTTATTGACGCTCAGAACAGGGGAGAGATTAAAAACGGAAAAATCTCTCTTGTTGTGTCCTCAAATCCAAACGCTTATGCACTTGAAAGAGCAAAAAACAATTCGATTGCAACTGAGGTTATCAGGAGAAAAGACTATGCCGAATTTGATGAGTATGATTCTGCTGTAACCGAGCTTTTGAAATCCAAGGATGTTGACCTTGTTGTTCTTGCGGGATTTATGACTATTCTCGGAAAGCAGTTTATTTCTGCTTTTGAAAACAGAATAATCAATATCCATCCGTCGCTTATTCCGTCATTCTGCGGCGAGGGCTATTACGGACTCAGAGTTCATGAGGAGGCTCTTAACAGAGGCGTCAAGGTAACGGGTGCTACCGCACATTTTGTAAACGAAGTGTGCGACGGCGGTCCCATTATCATTCAGAAATCCGTTGAAATTCAGAACGGTGACACACCCGAAATTCTTCAGAAAAGAGTTATGGAACAGGCTGAATGGAAGATTCTTCCAAGGGCGGTTTCGCTTTTCTGCGAAGATAAAATTATAGTAAAAGACAATAAAACCGAAATTCTTGACTAACGGAGGAAAAATATGAAACCTGTATCACTTTACAATGACATTGCTTCAACTTCATATCCGGGCAGAGGCATTGTAATCGGCAAAAGCGCAGACGGCTCAAAGGCTGTTATTGCATACTTCATTATGGGCAGAAGCGAAAACAGCGGAAACAGAGTGTTTGCAGAAACCGAGGACGGCATCAAAACTCAGGCTTTTGATCCGTCAAAGCTTGTTGATCCGTCACTTATCATCTATTCTCCCGTAAGAGTTCTCGGCAACAAAACTATCGTTACTAACGGTGACCAGACAGATACTGTTTATGATCTTATGAATGAAGGTCAGACATTTGAACAGTCACTCACAACAAGAGAATTTGAGCCTGACGGTCCTAACTACACTCCTCGAATTTCAGGTATCGTTGAGTGTGAAAACGGCAAGATGAACTATGCAATGTCAATTCTCAAAAGTGCAGACGGCAATCCCGATTGCTGCGAAAGATACACATTTACATATGACAAGCCGATAAACGGTCTTGGCAGATTCATTCACACATATATGAGTGACGGCAATCCGCTTCCGAGCTTTGAGGGTGAACCTACACTCGTAGAAATCGGTAACGATGATATTGACACATTTGCCGAGAAAATCTGGAATTCTCTCAATGAGGATAACAAGGTTTCACTTTTTGTACGCTATATTGACATTGCTTCAAATAAGGCAGAGTCAAGAATTATCAATAAAAACAACTAATTTATTTTTCGGAAAGGATGAATCCAATGAACGAACTTGCTTTAAAATACGGCTGTAACCCGAATCAGAAGCCTTCGAGAATTTTCATGCAGGACGGCAAAGATCTTCCTGTTGAGGTTCTCAACGGCAAACCCGGTTACATCAACTTTCTTGATGCATTTAACTCATGGCAGCTCGTAAAGGAACTCAAAGCGGCAACAGGTCTTCCTGCGGCTGCATCATTCAAGCATGTAAGTCCTGCCGGTGCGGCAGTTGCAACTGAGCTTTCTGACACACTCAAGAAAATCTACTTTGTAGATGACCTTGAGCTTTCTCCGATTGCAAGCGCATATGCAATGGCAAGAGGTGCAGACAGAATGTCGTCATACGGTGACTGGGTGGCTCTTTCCGATACTTGCGATGTTCAGACTGCAATCCTCCTCAAGAGAGAGGTTTCTGACGGTATTATTGCTCCTGACTATACTCCCGAGGCTCTTGAAGTCCTCAAGTCAAAAAAGAAAGGCAACTATAATGTCGTAAAAATCGACCCGAACTATGTTCCTGCTCCTATTGAGCATAAGGATGTTTTCGGCATTACATTTGAACAGGGCAGAAATGAACTCAAAATTGACGAAGAAATGCTCCTTCAGAACATTGTAACAGATAATAAGAATTTTACAGAGGATGCTAAGCGTGACCTTCTTGTTGCTCTTATTACTCTTAAATATACTCAGTCTAATTCTGTTTGCTACGCAAAGGGCGGTCAGGCAATCGGTGTAGGCGCAGGTCAGCAGTCGAGAATTCACTGCACAAGACTTGCAGGCAATAAGGCTGATATCTGGTATCTCAGACAGCATCCGAAGGTTATGAACCTTCCGTTTGTTGACAACATCCGCCGTCCTGACAGAGATAACACTATTGATGTTTACATCTCTGATGATTATGAGGATGTGCTTGCTGACGGTATATGGCAGCAGTTCTTCAAAACTAAGCCCGAACCTCTTACAAAGGAAGAGAAAAAGGCTTGGCTTGCAACATTTGACGGTGTTTCACTCGGTTCTGACGCATTCTTCCCATTCGGTGACAACATTGAAAGAGCAAAGCGTTCAGGCGTTAAGTTTGTTGCACAGCCTGGCGGTTCAATTCGTGATGATAATGTTATTGAAACCTGCAATAAGTACAATATGACAATGTCATTTACGGGTATTCGTCTTTTCCATCACTGATAGAGGTGCGGTTATGAAAATTTTAATGATTGGTTCGGGCGGCAGAGAACACGCTTTAATTAAAAAGCTTCTTGAAAGTCCTAAATGCACAAAGCTTTATTGCGCTCCCGGCAACGGCGGTATTTCAAGAGATGCCGAGCTTGTTAATATCGGAGTTATGGATAAAGAAAATATGGTTAAGTTTGCAAAGGACAATGCAATTGATCTCGTTTTTGTAGCTCCTGATGATCCGCTTGCTGACGGCATGGTTGACGCTATGCAGGAGGCTGGAATCAGAGCATTCGGTCCTAATGCAAATGCCGCTATTATTGAGGCGTCAAAGGTTTTCTCAAAAAATCTTATGAAGAAATACGGCATACCTACTGCAAAGTATGAAGTATTCAATGACGCTCAGAAAGCAATTGACTATATAAAGAACGAAAATACCGCTCCCGTTGTTGTAAAGGCTGACGGTCTTGCACTCGGCAAGGGTGTAATTATTGCTCAATCTGTTGATGAGGCAATTGAAGCAGTCAAAGAAATTATGGAGGACAAGAAGTTTGGCGACTCAGGTAACAATATCGTTATCGAAGAGTTTCTTACAGGTCCCGAGGTTTCTGTTCTTGCATTTACAGATGGTAAGTGCGTAAAACCTATGGTCAGCTCAAAAGACCACAAACGTGCTTTTGATAATGACGAAGGTCTTAACACAGGCGGTATGGGCACAATCAGCCCGAACCCGTATTATACAGACGAGATTGCCAAAGAATGTATGGATACAATCTTTATCCCTACGATTGAGGCGATGAATAAAGAGGGCAGACCTTTTAAGGGCTGTCTGTACTTTGGACTTATGATTACACCGAACGGTCCAAAGGTTATTGAATACAATGCCCGTTTCGGCGATCCTGAGGCTCAGGTTGTTCTTCCAAGACTTAAAACTGACCTTGTAGATATCTGTGAGGCTGTTATTGACGAAAAGCTTTCCGACCTTGACATTGAATGGGACAACGGTGCTGCGGCTTGTGTTGTTATGGCAAGCGGCGGATATCCTGTTTCATATAAAAAGGGTATAGAGATGTTCGGTCTTAATGATAACGGCGGTGTCGATGGCGCAATTGTTTATCATGCCGGCACAAAGTACGAAAACGGAAAGTTCTATACAAACGGCGGTCGAGTTCTCGGTGTTACTGCGACAGCGGATACACTTGATGAGGCACTTGAAAAGGCATATGCAGCAGTAGAAAAAATTTCCTTTGAAGGCGCTCATTACAGACACGATATTGGCAAAACTAAATAATATATTAAGAGCCACTCTTAACGAGCGGCTCTTTTTTAGCCTGCATTTTTAATCTGCAGTCTTAATTTGTCAGAAATCATGGCAATAAATTCGCTGTTTGTGGGCTTACCTCTGTCGTTGTGAATTGTATATCCGAAATATGAGTTCAAAACATCAATGTCACCTCGATCCCATGCAACCTCAATTGCGTGTCTTATAGCTCTTTCAACCCGTGAAGAAGTTGTTTCGTACTTTTTGGCAACCGACGGATAGAGCTGTTTTGTCACGGCATTGATAATTTCAGGATGCTCAACAGACATAATGATTGAATCACGCAGATAGTGATAGCCTTTGATGTGAGCCGGAACTCCTATTTCATGGAGAATATCGGTCACTTTCATTTCAATTCCGAAAGCGTCGATAACTCTGCCTCTGCCAATATTGTTTTTCTTGCTCAAATCCGACAAATCGCTGATAATGGTGCTTAATTCGGAAATGTTATACGGCTTCAACACAAAATACGATGCGCCCGAATTCATAATTTCACGCTCAAGAACAGTGCTGTGGAATGACGAATATACCATAAACACAGGCACTTTCGTGCTTTCCCGTGTAATGCTTCTCATAACACCGATTGCGTCAAGCCTTGTCATAAATGAATCCATCAGTACAACGTCAGGGCTTTCTCTTTTAATTTTATCGCACAATTCTTCTCCGTCTTTTGCACAGAAAATAACGGAAATATTCTTACTTTGTAAGATATTAAGATTTTCCTGCGTAAATTCGGAAGCGTCATCGGTTACGATTAGTTTTATTTTGTTGTTCATTGTGATTTCCCCCAGTAATTTTTGTTGTACTAATATTACCACAAAATGGTAAAGTTGGCAATACCTTCCACAAAACTTTTTTGAAAAATTGAGAAAAAAGTTTTATATTTTGCGTTACTAAATCAAAAATGAACAAACCATCATATATTTAGTGTTGATTATTGTAGCGATTTGCCATATATTGTGCAAACACACCGTAACCCTCTTTGGGATTATTCAGAAAAACATGGGTAACAGCACCAATAATTTTACCGTTTTGAACTATCGGACTGCCGCTCATACCCTGTACAATACCGCCGCAATTTTCGAGCAATCTGCTGTCGGTTATTTTTATGACAAAATTTTCATTTGATGTCATATCACGGTTGCATATTCTTTTGATTTCAATATCATATTCCTGCGGCGTATCTCCGACTGGCGTTGTTACCATAACAGCTTTTCCTGTTTTTACCTCATCGTCATTTGCAATCAGATATTTCTTGCTTCTTTTATAATTTTCACTCGTTAAATCTCCGAAAATTCCTAAAGGGGAGTTGACGCTCAAATTACCAAACTTTACATCGGTAAAATATCCGCAGAAACTGCCGGCTTTACCGCAGACGCTTTTTTCAATGCCGCTGATTTCAGCCCGAACCGCTTCTCCCGATTTTAACGGTAACAAAGCAGCCGTGTCACAGTCGCATATTCCATGACCGAGTGCGGCAAAATAATTATTGCTGTCATCATAATAGGTCATAGTTCCGATGCCTGCACAGCTGTCACGAACCCACGCACCGAGGAGATATACTCCCACGGTATTTTTAATCGGCAAAACGGTTTTGTTTTCGGTTTTGCCGTTTCTATCAATTTCAACAGTAATTTCATTGCCGTTTGATTTTTCAATTTCAGACTTTAATTCTTCATTTGTGCTGATTTTTGTATTATTTACTTTCTTTATAATATCGTTTACTTTAAGTCCGCCGTCTTTTGCGGGGCAAACATATTTTTCACCGTCGTAGTAGCTTTCAAGCTTGATTATCATTGCTCCGTTAGCATAAAATTTAACTCCGAAAGCCTCACCGCCAATGTAAACCTCATTTTTATCATCAGCGGCATAAGGCGAAAAAGTCGAAACAGTAAATAATAATGTGAAAATCAGGGCAACTGATATAATTTCTTTAAATTTTCGCAAAAAATTCACCTTCTTTCCGTTGCCTTTATTATGATTTGCATTTATAATATAGATTAGTGCGTTGATGAAAATATTAAAAATGTTACTGGCAGAGGATTTTCTGAAAAGGCGATAAACAGCCGTGCATTGTAAATTATTTTCTGAAATTATATCATTTTCTTATTATGAGGTATATATGGAAAACACAAATTCTAACCTTGTCGGTCTTACCGATTCCGAAGTTCAAAAGCGTATAGATGAAGGAAAGGTAAATATTTCAACTAATATTAAAACCAAATCAATCAAAAGAATATTTTGTGATAACATTTTTACGCTTTTCAATCTTATAAATGTAATTTTGCTTGCGGCATTGATTTTTGTGGGTTCACACAAGAATATGCTTTTTATCGGTGTTGTTATCGCAAATATAATTATAGGTATAGTTCAGGAAATTCGTTCCAAAATAAGCGTTGACAAGCTGACTATTTTGTCTGAGAAAAAAATCAATGTTCTCAGAAACGGTAAAATTACAGAAATAAGCAAAGATGAGATTGTTCTTGATGATATTCTTGTGCTTTCAAGAGGAAGCCAGATTCCTGCCGACTGCATTGTATGCGACGGCAACTGCAGAGTCAACGAAAGTTTGCTTACAGGCGAATCAAATCTCATTGAAAAAAATGTCGGAGATGAACTGCTCTCGGGCAGTTTTATTGCGGCAGGAAAATGCTATGCTCAGGCTGTAAAGGTCGGAGCCGATTGCTATGCCGCAAAGATAAATAACGAAGCCAAATATATTAAAAAAGTAAATTCTCAGATTTTGGAGTCATTCAATTTTATTATCAAAATCTGTACATTTGTACTTTTTCCGATTGGTATTGCATTTTTTATTCGACAATTCACCCTGCCAGATGCAACATTGCAGTCTGCTGTAATCAGCACTGTTGCGTCGCTTGTCGGTATGATTCCAAAGGGAATGATTCTTCTTACAAGTTCTGTTCTTGCAGTATCAATTATCAGGCTTTCATCCAAAAAGGTTCTTGTACAAGAAATGTATTGCATTGAAACACTTGCAAGAGTTGATGTGCTTTGTCTTGATAAAACGGGAACGCTTACAACAGACGAAATGACGGTAACAGGTGTTATTCCGTTTGGGGCTGATGAAAATAAAATCAAGAAAGCACTTTCTTCAATTGTAAAAGCGTCCGATGAACTGAATGCAACTTTGTATGCACTGCGTGACTATTCGGATTCCGTTTCACCGTATGAGTGCAGTAAATTCTGCGATTTTTCGTCCGAAACAAAATGGTCGGGCGGTACATTTGAAAACGGCAAGACCTACATAGTCGGTGCGACTGAATGTATTTTAAAAAGCAGAGAAAAGTATTCCGAGGTGTATTCTGAGATTGAAAAGATAAATCAAACCGTCAGAATCCTTGTTCTTGCCGAAAGCGATAGTGAACCGGACAAAGACTCATTGCCTGATGATTTAAAGCCGCTTGCACTCATTCTTATCAAGGATAAACTTCGTGATAATGTAAATGAAACGGTAAAATATTTTAAGGAACAGGGTGTCACCTTAAAGGTCATTTCAGGCGACAGCGTTAAAACTGTTAAAAATATTGCAATTGATACAGGAATTGAGGGTGCAGAAAATGCAATCGATATGTCAACCGTGACAACAGATAAAGAGCTTGAAGATGCGGCAGAGCGTTGTAATGTGTTTGGCAGAGTAACTCCGGCTCAAAAGAAAAAGCTTGTGGTTGCCCTTAAAAAGCACGGACATTCGGTTGCTATGACAGGTGACGGCGTAAATGATGTTCTCGCACTGAAAGAGGCGGATTGCTCCGTAGCTATGGCGTCGGGCAGTGATGCCGCACGAAATGTGTCACAGCTTGTACTTGTCAATAATGACTTTGGCGCAATGCCGAGCGTTGTGGCAGAGGGCAGACGAACAATCAATAACCTTGAACGAAGCTCTGCACTCTATCTTGTTAAGACGATTTATTCGGTTATACTCTCAATTTTCTTCATATTCTTCCGCACAGGATATCCCTTTGAACCGATACAGCTTACGCTTGTCGGTGCATTAACGGTTGGATTGCCATCATTTGTTCTTGCACTTCAACCGAATAAAGATATAGTAAAAGGTAATTTCACCGTAAATATAATAGCAAGATCACTCCCAACAGCTTTTTGTATTTCGGCAGATACAATATTACTAGCAATTTTAAAGTATATGACAGATATGCCACAGGCACAGTTTTCAACTCTCTGCGTATATCTTACTGCATTTTCATGTATGCTGCTTGTAATCAGATTATCAATCCCGTTCAATCCGCTCAGAGCCGTTATGGTCATCGGATGTTCCGCGGGAATAATAATCGGTTCAATTTTCTTCGGCGGATTGTTCTCACTTGCACCGCTTACATTTGAAAACATCATATTGCTTGTGATTTTTGCTGTAGGCACATTTGTTGTATTTAATATACTCTACAATATAGCACAGCACTATATAGAAAAATTCAAAAAGGAAAGTCATCTTAAACTGACTGCAAAAAGAAATGCAAATAAACAAAAACGCTGAAAAATTAATCAGACAACTGAATAATCAAGGCTATGAGGCTTTTATAGTGGGCGGTTGTGTTCGTGATTATCGTCTCGGTTTGACTCCGCATGATACAGATATTTGTACAAACGCTTTGCCCGAACAGACAAAAAAATGCTTTGAGGCTTATCATACTTTTGATACAGGTATCAAACACGGCACAATTTCCGTTGTATGCGGCGGTGAAGTCTATGAAATCACAACCTACCGTATTGATGGTGATTATTCCGATAACCGTCATCCGGACAGCGTAAGCTTTACACGAAACATAAACGAAGATTTGCAACGCCGTGACTTTACGGTAAATGCAATGGCATATAACGCTGAATACGGTCTTGTCGATCCATACGGCGGTAAAAATGACCTTAAAGATAAAATTATCCGTTGTGTCGGAAATCCCGATACACGCTTTAACGAGGATGCTCTGCGAATCTTGCGGGCATTACGCTTTGCCTCTGTTTACGGATTTTCAATTGAAGAGAACACATCAAAGTCTATATTTAAAAATGCAGACTTGCTAAAAAACATTGCAACAGAGCGTGTGATTTCGGAATTTCTAAAGCTCATCTGCGGTAAGGATGCCGTAAAAATTCTTGACGCTTACCGAGAAACGATTGCTGTTATTATCCCTGAAATTACCGTTATGTTTAATTTCAATCAGAACAACATTCATCATTCGTATGATTTATGGCAACATACACTGACTGCACTCGGCACAATTGAACCGAATTCCATACTTCGTATGACAATGCTTCTGCATGACATCGGCAAGCCTTCTGTTAAAACCACCGACAACAGCGGTCAATCGCATTTTCAGGGACATCAGCTTGAAAGTAAAAAAATTGCAGACAGAATTCTGCACAGACTAAGATTACCGTCTGATTTTATTAACAAAACTCTTCTGCTGATTGAATATCATGATGTCCGTTTTAACGGCAGTAAAAAGCTTATGAAAAAGGTTATGAATGTACTCGGTACAGATCTTACAAAGCAGTTGTTAGAGGTCGAATACGCCGATATATCTGCCCAGTCTGAATATCAGCGAGAAGAAAAACTCGGATATCTTGAAACGGCTAAAACACATTTTAATGAAATAATCAAAGATAACGAATGTTTTAAGCTGAGTCAGCTTGATATCAACGGTAAAGATGTTTTAAACCTTGGCGTAAAAGAGGGAAGAGATGTCGGAAATATTCTCGATTATCTGCTAATGCTTGTAGTAGATGCAAATGTTCCAAACAAAAAATCAATACTCATATCAAAAGCCAAAGAATATATTTACGGTAATCAAATAAATAAGTAATTAAAAAGGAGGATTTCAGCGAAAACTGAAATCCTCTGATTTTTGTTTAAAATTAAAGAACCTTTGATAAAAATTCCTTTAAACGGTCGTCCTGCGGATTATTGAAGAACTCCTGCGGATTGTTCTTTTCTTTGATAACACCGTCGTCAATAAATACAACATCGGTTGCAACTTCCTTTGCAAAGCCGATTTCGTGAGTAACAACAACCATTGTCATACCTGCCTTGGCAAGTTCTTTCATAACATCAAGAACTTCGCCGACCATTTCGGGGTCAAGTGCAGATGTCGGCTCGTCAAAAAGGAGAACATCGGGATTCATAGCAAGTGCTCTTACAATTGCAATACGCTGTTTCTGACCGCCTGAAAGCTGGTTCGGATATGCGTTTGCCTTTTCGGCAAGTCCTACACGCTCCAAAAGATCCATAGCGTCTTTTTTAGCCTCATCTTTGCTCTTGCCAAGAAGCTTGACAGGAGCCATTGTAAGGTTGTCAATAACAGTCTTGTGGGGGAAAAGGTTAAACTGCTGGAACACCATTCCCATTTTTTGACGGTGAACATTTATATTAACCTTTGGATCCGTAATATCGGTACCCTCAAAGAAAATGTGACCACCCGTCGGTTCTTCAAGTCTGTTAAGGCAACGGAGAAAAGTTGATTTACCCGAGCCTGACGGACCGAGAACAACAACTACATCGCCTTTAAAAATGTCAATATCAATACCTTTAAGAACCTGAATATCCTTACCGAATGATTTTTCAAGTCCTCTTACGGAGATTAATGCGTTATCTTTCACTCTTTTTCAATCTCCTTTCAAATCTTCTGAGGATGTACGAAAGCACAAGTACAATTACAAGGTAAATCAATGCAACCGTAATAAGCGGGAAGAATGCCTCGTAAGTTCTTGAACGAATCATATTACCAATATATGTGATATCTGCAAGTGCAACATAACCTGCAACCGAAGTTTCTTTGAGAAGTGTAATAATTTCATTGCCGAGTGCAGGAAGAACATTTTTAATTGCCTGCGGAAGAACGACCATTGTCATTGTCTGTCTGTTGTTAAAACCGAGTGAACGGCTTGCCTCAGTCTGACCAATGTCAACAGCCATAATACCCGAACGAACAATTTCTGCAACATAAGCGGCAGAGTTCATACCAAATGCAATGATTGCGGCAAAGATACCGTTTCTTACAGATGCAAGAATAATGTAATACATAATCATCAACTGAACTACAACAGGTGTGCCTCTGATAACAGTAATGTAGATATTGCAAATCGCATTAAAGAATTTCAGAACACAATCACCGAAGCTCCTGCATTTTCTCTTGTCAAGCTGAATATCGTGAGTAGCTCTTACAAGAGCAATGACAAAACCGATAATAACACCGATAATACCTGCAAACAATGTAATTTCAAGGGTTACAAGCAAACCGCTTAAAAGCTGCTGCCATCTGTTATCTGTGATGAATGTGTTTTTAAAGCTTTCACCGAGATTGCCGAACAAACTGCCCGATGCACTGTCGTTTACGATAATAACCTGAGTTGTGTTTGCATATGAAGTTGAA
>UMHP01005147.1_pt1 | contig 35377 bp, 28 predicted proteins | sample 1965571 | NCBI WGS metagenome assembly UMHP01 (sample SAMEA4836103, study PRJEB28245) | human gut metagenome | biome: gut microbiome; material: fecal sample | place: Denmark | collected 2008
ATCATTGTGGTGTTTAACAAAGTCAACCCATGCTTGACATATCTGTTTTGAACTACAATTATGGCAAGATATGGATTGTTGACATTGATTATATTCTTTTTGAGTTTTCATGATTTCCCCCTAAAATGCATCATGCCTGCTAACATGGGGGACAACATCCCTAAGTTAGCAGGCAGGTACATGAACATTATTGTCCTGGGTGCATCTGATAGCGTTCCGTAGTATAATCATACTGGAAAGGAGTATCATGTTCAACGAACCCAACCTAGAATTGGTGGTTCTATGTGTAACGTTACTCATAGAAACATCAATTCGGCCAGACTTGACAGAAATGCTCCGCCCTTACAGCCAAACGTGTAAGGTAATATTATTTTATACCTAAATACGCACAAAGTCAAACTATTCTACGCATTTCAAACTGCATTTACAGGAGTAAGAATGGTACGGTACTTCCAGCAACCCAACCACGCCAGAAACGCCAGTAGTATCGGGCCTTTCTACCCTCTAAATGCGTAGGCACAAACGTCATAATAGCAGCGGGCGCAAGCAAAAATTAGCTTGCGCCCGCTTGGTTACTATACAGTAAATGCGGAGGAAGCCGTCAAGGGAACAGAGCGTTCATCTCGACCCTTGACGGCTTCCTTTGTCTTTGCTATTTCTTGTTTACGATGACTTCCGTGAGCTTTGCCTGCAAGCGGTATTTCATGTATTCATCCACCCGCACATGAGGCAAACCGTCCAGATCGTAGAGTGTCCGGGTACACAGCTTATTCATGTAGCCATCATAATGTCGCAATACACTTTCCACGGCCAGCGAATCACCGGCGTGGGCCGCCTCGATCACAGACAAGGGCAACAGTTCCCGCCCATAGAAAGTTGGCTGCTTCATTTCGCTTTCCTCCCTCCGTCGTCCTCCAATCGTTTCCGCAATTCATTCAGGGCTTTGGTACGGTGCCGTTGAACAGCGCTGCGGGACATTCCCATAAGACGGCCAATGTTGGTGTCTGCCATAGTTGCGACATAATGCAGAATTAAAATTTGCTGCTCTTGCTCCGGCAGGCTGACAAAAGCTCCGGCCACCAGCTCATCCCGGATATGTAGGGCATATCCAAAGGCCGAGAACACAAAGCTGTCGCTGGGGTACTCGTCCCGTGTGGAGAACTTGTCCCATTGAGCCAGGGAAATATCCTCTAAGGATATTTGGTACTTGCGGTATCTCTGCATTTCCCGCAGGTAGTCAATCGCTTCATGGTATAGAACCAGCTTGCAGTAATGGTCGAACTGACAACATTTCACATAATCAGGGGTATATTCTTTCATCTTCTCACCCCCGATCTGCGGGAGAATGAGAAGATAAAGCTGTTTTCACCACTCCTTTCATCTGTAACAATGCGGCGGCTCCAGCCCGCACCGAAGAACCGCAGGAACCGACAAAATTCGCCCGGCAGGCCATAGACCAACCGGGCGAAAATAGAAGTGCTATGAAGTTGATTTATATGGTATAGTACATACTCATGGTCGCCTGTCCCCGACGACGGGGACAGGCTTTTTTTGACGGTGCAAACCTCGTTTTATTTTGTCGAAACGCTCCTTGCTTCATGGCGGTTCCCTCCATAAGCCGTCGATTTCGCCAGAGTCAGGGCGTCGTCATTCTACGTGGGGGCAAAAAGAACGGCGGCCTTGATTTATTCAAAGCCGCCGTAATTTCATAAGGGCATGGGTATGGGCTGCTGAACGACGGCTTTTTTCTTTTGCCGTCGTCCGGCAGATAACATTGCTTCTTTCAATTCAGACACATTTCAGGAAAGACAAATCTTCCATTTGCTTAAATATTATGAAGATTTCCCGCTTTGCTCTATGCTCAACTCACCCTTTTTTAGCCGAAACACCACGTCCGCTTGTTTTGCCAGCTCGTTTGAGTGGGTGACAACTACCACACACTTTTTCATCTGATGTGCGCTTTCTTTCAGGATTTCCGTAATATCCCCAGCCGTGTCCTCGTCCAGATTGCCGGTAGGCTCGTCCGCCAAAATCACCGGGGCCTCACTTGCCAGCGCCCTTGCAATGGCTACACGTTGTTGCTGTCCACCAGAGAGTTTCAGTACGTTCCGTTTTATTTCTTCCTTTGTCAGTCCCAGCCGCTCCAGAAACGGGAGTGCCTGTTTTTTGGAGATCAATCGGACATTCTCTTGCGGGGTCATATAATCAATCAGGTTGTAACTCTGGAAGATAAAGGAAACATTCTTTTTCCTGTGGGCTGCTAATCCGGCCTGTGCAACATCTTTCCCCTCAAATAAGATATTTCCGCTTGTTGGGCTGTCCAGACCGCCTAGCAGGGAAAGGAGGGTTGTTTTGCCGCACCCGGACGGGCCGAGAATGGCATACATCTTTCCGGCCTCCATCTGGGCATCAATCCCTTTCAATACCATCTTCTTTTTGTCATAAGAATATGTCAGGCTACGCAGTTCCAAAATTCCCATAGAGGCACCTCCTATTCACTTTCGGGTACAAATTCATAATCAAAACCATAGTCATTTACTTTATCCGGCACCTCGTAATCTATGATGGGCGCACCGGATTGCTCCTGTGCCTTGTCCTCTTTTGGGGTACACCCTGTAAATAACAGTCCAACAAGAAGGAGGGCAGAAAACATTTTCCATACTTTTTTCATATCGTTACCGCCTCAACTCATTTTTGATAAAATCTCTCGCGGTTTCAGCCGCATGACGGAAATCGAGGAAATCCCGGCAGATACCGTTACAATCACAATTCCAATCAGGAACAAAAGTCCCATTTCCTCAAGCTGTACGCGAACCTGTAATTCGGGAGTTTCTATTTCCTGTTCCCCGATATTGGTTCCGGCTTCCCCACGGGTTCCAGCGGACAGCCCATCTTCCTGCTGCACCTCGGACACAGCCTGCCTGGATTGCAATACGTTTCCCATCTGTCCCGCAATGGCGCTAGCGGAGAAATAGGAAAGAGAAAATGCCAGCACTGCGATCAGCAAAACCTCAGCAATATATTGTCCTAAAATCGACAGCTTGCTTATCCCAACAGAAAGCAGCACACCGGTTTCATGGATTCGGGTTCTGGCCCACATGGTAAGAATGAGTGAGAGGATGACGATACTTACAATCAACGCAACAATTAAAACGGTGGATACCAGTTCGGATAATTGTTCCAGAGAGAACGCGGCATTTTCATAATCCTCATTGTCGATCAGAAATGAAAAACCTTTCCAGTCAACGCCGGCGATTTCCTTTACTGTAGAAATGATTTTCTCCATGTTCTGCGGATCGTCTACCGATACCGTCAGCTCGTTAAATCCCTGAATTGCGGGGCCATTTTCATAGGCCACCAAAGTGGCGAGATCGGTGATAATGAGATTTTGTATTTTATCGTAGGTTGTCACCTGATCGTTGATACCCTCTATTTCCTTTGGGGAAAATAAACCTACAATTTCAATCTCCACACCTCTGTCCGTTTGGATTTTATCACCAATTTTCAGACCGTTTTTTTCTGCCAGGTCTTTGCTGATAAGCCCTTTATTTTCATCGTCCGGCAGGATGTGTCGGCCCTCTGTCAGCGTAAGCTGCCCGGAAGTAAACCGGGTGAGCTCTTCGCTTTTCCATGTACTTAAAATTTTTGAGGATTCACGAAATTCTTCTTCAATGGGGATATTGCCAGTAAACAGTTTCAAAGAGGGGAACGCCGCCAGCCCCTCCACGGTGGCGCTGCACTCCTTGATTCCCTCAATTTCCCGGATTTGCCCTACCAGCTCCGGGCTGATCTGCTGGGTGGAATACATCAGCGTTCCGCCATCCACGCTTTCCACCTTCAAATAGGGGTTGTTTTCCGTGTAGTCAAATCCAATGAGAAAACTCCCGCCGAGGCTCTGCCTCAAATCCTGCTGAGCAGATTTAGAAGCGTTTCCCAGCGATAGAGCGGTCAGTACAAAGGTTGCCATCACCAGCAAAATGACAAAAAGAAGAATACTTTTGCCTCTTTTGCGGACGATGTACAGCCACGCTCGATTCATAAAGTTCATAGAATGGCCTCCATTTCATTAGGATAAGTGTTGCAACACTGATAGGATAGCACCCCAATATGGAACCAGTATGAAACAGAGCATAAAATGAAAAACCTCCCCACAAGGGAGAGGATTTTCAAGATAGGAAAAGGGTAAAACACATTCCTGGCGGATTTTCTGTTGCCTCAAATTGATAGGACAGCCTAAGTGCCTTTGACAGTCTATCTACAATATACAGCCCCAGCCCATTCCCACCGTCTTTTCTGTTTCTAGCAAAGTCCGGGCGATAGAACGGCTCAAATACATGGGCCAGCTTTTCCGGCGGAATAGGCGTACACTCGTTTTCTATTTTTATCTGCTGGGCGGTCAGTACAACAGAGATTTTGTGTCCCGGCTTTGTGTAGGAAACCGCATTGGAGAGCAGGTTAGACAGGATTTTTTCAAGGCTTTTCTTTGACGTGTAGACAAGGCACTTTTCCTGTATGCTTAAAGAAAAGCCAATCTTTTTAGCCGTTGCAATCAATTGATATGGTTCGCAAAGTGCCGGTAAGCTTTCCGACAGGTCAAAGTTTTCCGCGTCCTTTTCCTCCTGCGTAAAATCCAGCCGGGAGGTATCCAGAATTTCTTTTATCATAAAGGAGAGCTGCCCGGTGATTTCCTTGCACTCCAACAGACAGCTATCCCGGTCTTTATATTTCCCAACGCCTAAGATCATGTTTTCCAAAATCGCGTTAAGGGCCGTCACCGGCGTTTTCAACTCATGGGAAGCGGCCCGCAGGAAATCAATTTTTGACTGTTCAGCTTCACGAACTTTCCGCTTTTCTTCTTCCAGATTTTCAATGGTCGAAAGCAGGCTGGCATACAGCATATTCACGCGGGCGGCCAGTTCCCCAATCTCGTCATTTGTGTTCACGATACATTGCGCTGTCTTATCCAGCTTTTCCATCTTTTCTGTTGTTTCAGCGATCTGTTTGATTGGCTTCGTCATTGCCCTGGAAAACAATAAAGAACACCCGGCGGAAATGATGGCACAAAAGAATAAGGACACCGGCAGAGCTTTTCCGATGGCGGATTTTATCAAGATACCAGTATTCACATCACTTTCTATAATGGTCCCCTCTACGAAATGGTTTGTGCTTACCGTCATTTGAGGCGCAAGCACATAGAGGAAGACATGGGCCATCACGGTTACAGACAGCATAACCAGAAAGGTGTATAAGAAAATTTTAGAAAAGAGTTTTAAGTTTCTCATAGTTGTTCCTCATACTTGTAGCCAACACCTTTTACAGTAACAATCCGGTCAAGGCCCAGCTTCTTCCGCAAATTCTTGATATATGTGTCAATGGTGCGGTCTATGATGGGGTAATCATATCCCCACAGCTCGTCCAATATCTGTGACCGCGTAAGCACCAATCCTTTATGCTCCACCAGTAATTTCAACAAGTCGATCTCTTTTGGTGTAAGATCTATCGGCCCATTTTGGCCCGAAGCGATGTAGCCGCCAAAATCCACCGTAATATCACCAATCTGGATTTGATTCAGCTCCGGGCTTTTCCCGCACCGTCGCAACAGGGCAGCCACCCGTTTCCCCAACAGGAGCATGGAAAAGGGCTTGGTGATGTAATCGTCTACTTCTTCATCAAAGCTGGCCGCCTGGGTAGGCTCGTCGTCAAGGGCGGTAAGCATTAGGACAGGTACACTGCTTTTTTGGCGTAGTTCTTTTAATACCTCTAAGCCGGTTCGTTTCGGCAACATAATATCCAAAATCACTAAATCAACAGATTTTTCCCTCGCAATTTGCAAGCCCTGTTCTCCATCAAAGGCAGACAGGGTGGTATGTCCTGCGGATTTCATATATTCACAGATTGCCTCATTGGTGGCGGTATCGTCCTCCACAATCAATAAATCGGCCATTTTGACACCTCCTTGCATACTCTATTATACCAAAGCAATGTGGAAACAGTATGAAATATTTTGGTTTCTGTTTACGCATTTAGGCGGATGAAAGGCCCGCCATTTCAAGGCTTTTTCCGCATAGTCGGTGGGTAGGCGGGATAGATTATCAAATCCCCACCAGAACCGACTTCTTATTGCGTAGGAAAATTCCCATAAGAAAGCGCTGGGCGCAGGGCCAGCAGGCCGCGTCCGGCGTTTTCTCATGGGCTGCTCAGAATAGCCCAGATCGGTCTGCTTTGAAACTGACGTTTCATGTACTTATCCACCCGTACATGGGGCGAACCGTCCAGATTATAGAGCATCCGGGTACAGAGCTTATTTAGCCATCATAGTAGGATGCTCGTCAATTCCGTAATACAAATTATAAAGTTTAAACAGTCCTAATATAGCAAAATTTTATTAGGTAAAAAGAATTTTGCGGGCAATTTCCGTCCTTGTAAACGTATTATTGGCGAAGCAAAAAACAAGGGTTTGGGAAGTTCCCAACAGGCAAGAATCTCCGCTCCGGCAGCAGGCCGGAAACGGAGATTTCGCGGAAGTGTAGCCACACTTCCTATGCTTGCTCTGTTGTGGCTTCCCCGGAAAGGACGGGAACGGAATGGAACAGAAGCCAAAAGCACAAGAGAACGATTATCTTCCGAAAAGAGGAAATCCGCTGCAAGAAACTATCTGCTACAAGATCGGCGGGACGGTCTTTGAAATCGAAACTTCCTGCGGCGGAACGGAAGCGCTCTATGACAAAATGGTGCGGCTCATCCGCTCAGAAACCATCACAGATGCTGACAAAGACCACAAAGCACGGTATAATAAGGAAAGCAACCTGTTTGTCGGGCGTTCATTACAGGAGGAATGAACCATGACAGCAAACACAAACTATCCCGACAACATCACCGCTTTATACGCCCGCCTGTCCCAAGAGGATGCGCTGGACGGCGAGAGCAACAGCATTGCCAATCAGAAGAAAATCCTGCTCAAATACGCAACGGACAATCATTTTTCCAATCCCACATTTTTCATTGATGACGGCGTTTCCGGTGTCACTTTCGATAGACCCGGTTGGAATGAGATGATACGCCTTGCAGAAGCGGGGAAAGTCCAGACCGTTATTGTCAAGGATATGTCCCGCATGGGCCGGGACTATCTGAAAGTGGGCTACTATACCGAGAGTTTCTTTGTGGAACGTGATATTCGATATATAGCCATCAATGATGGTGTGGACAGCGACAAAGGGGATAACGATTTTACCCCTTTCCGCAACTTGTTCAACGACTTCTACGCCCGCGATACCAGTAAGAAAATCCGTGCCGTCATGCGTGCCAAAGGAAACGCTGGGGAACACCTCTGCACTAATCCGCCCTACGGGTATATGAAAGACCCAGCGGACAAAAAGAAGTGGATTGTGGACGAGGGAGCTGCCGAGATCGTCAAGCGTGTTTTTGACCTGTGCATTGCGGGAAAAGGCCCTATGCAGATTGCCAAGCTGCTGACCGTCGAACACGTCCTGACCGTCAAGGCACATTATGCCCAGCGTGCCGGAAAACCGCTGCCTGAAAAACCGTATCACTGGAACCCGAAATCTGTGGCGGGGATCTTGGAGCGTCCAGAGTACACCGGCTGTACAGTGAACTTCAAGACCTATTCCAAGTCCCACAAACTGAAAAAGCGACTGCATAACGTCCCGGAAAACCAGCGGATTTTCCCCAATACACAGCCTGCCATTATTGATGAACAAGTCTTTGTGCGGGTACAAGAATTACGGGAGAACAAGCGCCGTCCGGCCAAGCAAGCTGAACGGCAAGGGCTGTTTTCTGGCCTGCTGTACTGCGCCGATTGCGGAAGCAAACTGCATTTCGCCACAGGCAAAAACATGACGCCGCAGCAAGACTGCTATCGGTGTTCCCGGTATAAGAGCAATACAGGCGACTGTACCATGCACTTCATCCGGGAAGAAACGCTGAAACTGTTTGTTTTGCAGCGGATTTTCGATGTGACAGCTCTGTTCTTTGACGATGCTATGGCATTTGAGGAAGCCGCGAAAAAGCAGCACTTCCAAGAAGCCGAAAAAGAGGCTCAGAAACGCAAGCGTGAAATCGCCCAAGCGGAAAAGCGCATTGCCGAACTTGACCGCATTTTCAAGCGCATCTATGAAGACGACATCAGCGGGACGATCAGCCATGAACGGTTCTTGAAACTCTCTGCCGACTATGAGGCGGAACAAAGAGAACTAACGGAGCAGGTCAAGGTATGGCGGGAAGCGGTAGAAACCTTTGAACAAGATCAAGCCGATTTCGCTAGCTTTGCAGCCATTGTGCGAAAATATGTGGGTATCCGGGAATTGACGCCCACCATCGTCAATGAGTTTGTAAAGAAGATCATTGTCCATGCGCCGGATAAGTCCAGCGGACACCGCAGGCAGAAGATTGAACTGGTCTGGAACTTCATCGGAGAAGTCAACCTGCCGGGCGACGATCAGACCGTGGAACGGAAAAGAAAAGACAGGACGGCATGACCTTTCAGCCATGCCGTCCTGCGACAATTAAATTACTTCCTTATGGGGGCGCTCCTTTCAGCGGAAGCCGCCGTTTTTTCTGCCCGGCTCACCGGAGCCTTGGGATGTACGCCGGTCTTTTCCTGCATGGCGGCACACAGGCGTTCCAGCTCCGTGGCGGCAAGGGCGCCGTCTCCCACGGCGGTGACGACCTGCCGCAGAGGCTTGACACATACATCGCCGGCCGCGTACAGTCCGTCCGCAGTCGTCTTTTGGCTCCGGTCTGTCAGGATATAGCCCTGGTCATTCAATTCAGCCAAGCCGCGCACCAGCTCCGTGGCTGGCTCATAACCGGCAAAGACGAACACGCCGAAGGTCTCGCCGTCCACCGCACGATGCTCGGTCGATTGGCCGGTTTTGGTATTCCGGTACTGGAGATAGCGGAGGGCGGTGTCGCCGGAAACCTCCTCCACCTCTGTGTTGGTGAGGACAGCGATCTTCTCGTGGTTTCTGGCTGCATCCGCCGTTGCCTGGGCGCAGGTGAAGTCGTCTCCCCGGATCAGAATGGTCACATGGCGGGCGTACTTGGTGAGGAACACGCTCTCCTCCGCCGCGGCGAAGCCGCCGCCCACCACAAAGACATCCTTCCCGGTGAAGAACTCCCCGTCGCAGGTGGCGCAGTAGGCCACGCCCCGGCCGCGGAATTGCTCCTCACCCTGGAAGCCCACCATACGGGGATGGGCGCCGGTGGCCAGGAGAACACCGAAGCACTTCAACTCCCACCGGCCGGTGCGGACGGTCTTTACATCACCGGAGAGCTCCAGCCCGATGACCTCGGCCAGCAAAAATTCAGCGCCGAAGCCCTCTGCCTGCTTTCTCATGGTCTCGGTAAGCTCCGTCCCGCTGGCCCTGCCTACGCCGGGATAATTCACCACTTCCGAGGTAATGGTGATCTGTCCGCCGAAGTGGTCCTTCTCCACGACCACCACCCGGTAGCGGGCCCGGGCCAGGTAGAGGGCGGCGGTGAGCCCAGCAGGACCGCCGCCGATGACCACGACATCGTAAAAATTTGCCGTCTGTTCCATGGTTTAGAGTTGTCCCACCAGATCCAGACTGGGCTTCAGGGTTTCAGCGCCGGGCTGCCACTTCGCCGGGCAAACCTCGTCTCCGTGCTCCGCTACAAACTGGCAGGCCTGCACCTTCCGCAGCAGCTCGTCGGCGTTCCGGCCCACATTGCCAGCGTTGACCTCATAGGCCACAATTTTCCCCTCGGGGTTGACGATGAAGCTACCGCGCTCCGCCACACCGTCGGCCTCAATGTAGACCTCAAAATCTTTCGCCAGACAATGTGTGGGGTCGGCCAGCATGGGATACTGGATCTTTTGGATGCGCTCCGAGGTGTCATGCCACGCCTTGTGGACAAAGTGGGTATCGCAGGAAACGGAGTAAATCTCGCAGCCGATGGCCTGGAACTTTTCGCAGAGGTTGGCTAAGTCCTCCAGCTCCGTGGGGCACACGAAGGTGAAGTCAGCGGGATAGAAGAAAAACACGCTCCACTTGCCCAGTACATCCGCCTTGGCGACGGTGCGGAACGCGTTGTTTTGATAGCACTGGACAGAGAAATCGGCAATTTCTTTTTGAATCAGGGACATAGGAATACCTCCATTCATAATTTCATCTGGTTAGTGATGGCTAACCAGATGAAATTATACAGCTTCACAGGAGAATCGTCAAGCGGCGCTTGGTGATTTCTGAAATAAACTATCATTTCCATCCGATTAACTCTTTCTGAAATTGAGCAGAGCAGGGGCGGCTTACAAAAGCTACAAAAGCCGTCCCCTGCCCTGGTACTCCACTGGAAGATAGTCTGCACACTACTATTTCTGAAGCGTGCCGTCAGTTTTTTCTTTCTCGAAAGCTGATACTATATCTGTGTTTGTTCAGCATGGTTTCCTCCTTCCGCAAAAGACCACTCCATGCCAGATAGGAAAAGAGATGACTGGGAGTCCTGTTCCCTTTTATCATCTCTCAATCACGCGCACCACAGCGTCTTGGTGATCTTCCGTCAGAGCGAAGTTAGACTCAAGGCCGGCGGTGATGTAAATATCGCCCTCAGCGGTCACAAAGACCGCCTCGAAGTCGTCGCTCTCCTGCCACAAGGCAGCGGACTTTTCCAATCCCATTACAAACAGGGCGGTGGAAAGCCCATCGCATGCCAGGCCGTTGTCTCCCACAACGGTGACGGAGGTCAGGCCGCTTTCTGCCGGGCGGCCGGTGGCAGGGTCCATGATATGCCAGTAGGTATTCCCGTCCTGCTCGAAATAGCGTTCATACCCGCCAGACGTGACCATCGCCTGATCCTGAATAGAGAGAACGATCATCGGTGTGCCGCCTCTAGGGGCTTTGACCGCGATCTTCCAGGGATCGCCGTCCGGCCTGCAGCCAACTGTCTGAACATTGCCGCCCAAGTTCAACAAAGCGGAATCCACGCCGTTTTCCCTCAAGTATTGAGCAGCCCGGCTACCAACAAATCCCTTGGCAACGCTGCCCAGGTCAATTTCCATACCGTCCGGCACAGACACGGCGCCGGTTTCGGCGTCATATCGGATCTGTGTGTAATCCACATGGGCCAACAGCCCCTCCAGGGTTTCCGCCTCTGGCACCTGATAGCTCTCCGTGGTGAAGCCCCAGGCCCGCACGACCGGATAAATTGAAATATCCAATGCGCCGCCGGTACGCTGACACATAGCAAGTGCGGACTGCATCAACTCTGCGGCGGAACCTGTCAGTGTACCGGTGCCGGTTTGGTTGATCGTGTAAAGTTCGCTGGTTTCATCCGTCACGGAAACCTTTTCTTCTAAATCAGAAATCAAAGTTTCTACATCTGCCAGCAGAGATTTATTCCCATATATAGTAAGATCCATAACCGTGTCCATAGCAAAAAAAGAATTTGTCTGGGGCTGTTCGGAAACAGTACCTGTACAACCAGCGAACATACATAGAGCAAGGGGAATAATCAGCCAGAACCGCTTCATAGTCTAGCTTCCTCCCGCAGTATAAAGCCAGTCCCCAAAATAGAAATCTCCATTGACAAATCCTCCCTGAGTGTATATACTTCTGCTTTGTAACGGTTAGTAATAGCTAACTGTTAGGGTAACAGATGGCGCCGGAGCCGTTTTGTTTTACGCTTTGGTTAGCTTATACTAACTATTGTGCAAACAAAATAGCCCAATGCAGGACGGTCTGCATTATAACACGGAAAGGAGGCAGTTTTCAACCCGCAATTTCCTGTGTATGGCTTGGAGGCCAGCTTCATTTTCGCCACCTAAAAAATGGTGGCAAGCTGTAAAGGAGGCTAAATGATGAAGAGAGTTCTTCGCAAATTGGGGGCATTATTTTTGTCGGTGTCTATGCTTGCTTCATTGGCTGTCAATGCGGCGGCAGTGGATGCAGGTGCGAATCTGCCGGAGGAAGTAAGTTATGCGGTAAGCGCCAACGCTTATTCCGGATCTATTGGACTAGAGTTTGGCGACGACTACGCTGATTGGATCGATGCCATTAACGGTGTAGAGGTCAATGGTGAGAAATACAACGATGGCAATGATTCCTTTTTCCCTGCCAAACCATATTGGAGGGCTGGAGTCTCTCTGTCGGGAGTCTATAGCAGTTATGCGGGAATTGAACTCTCCGGAGTGGAGGATTCTCCCGCCACAGTTGTGATTTCTGCTGCGGGCTATTCTAACCTGACCGTGGAGCTGACAGCGGGCGGCAACGATGGCTATACCGCAAAAATCAAGGACAGCGGTGATGGCGGCGAAGACGGAGAGGACAGTGGTCCTGCGGGTGAGAAGGAAGTTCCTCCCACGAACTTTACTGCCGGTTCAAATCTCGGTTCCGATTTCAGACTGACTTTTTCATCAAGTGATGCAGCTTGGCTAAACAGCATTACTAATGTCAGTGTAGGCGGCAAGGAGTGGACAAGGACAGACTATTCTACTTCGGTATGGAACAACGAAACGTATTATATTTGTGCGGGCGAGTATGACTCTTACTATGTGTTGATCGGTGAGGATTTTCCAGAAAATCCAGCCATCTGCGTTATCTCCGCAGATGGTTATAGCGATCTGACTCTCAAATTAAATAAAGAAAATTACACCGCAGAAGTGGTGGATGGAGCGACAGAGCCGGAAGAAGTGTACTCCATTACAGTGGAAGATGCTGAGAACGGCGCCGTAGCGGTTTCCTCTCAGGAGGCCACAGCGGGGGCCGCCATCACTGTGACAGTCCAGACGAGCAGCGGCTATGAGCTGGATGCGCTGACCGTGAGACAGGATGATGATACAACAGTAAGTACCGAGAAAACCGGAGATGGGTACACATTCGTAATGCCTGCAGGGAATGTGACGGTATCCGCTGCGTTCCGGGCCTCTCAATCCTCTGGTGAATCGAATCCGCCCACGACAGTGACAGCGAAATATAATTATTCGTCAATTTTTACGAGTACTGTTTACCTGGACTTCGGTCAGGATACAGATCCCCAGACCTGGTTGAAAAAAATTACTCAGGTTAGCGTTGACGGAGAAATCTACGAGCGGGAAACATCCCTGAGCATGGAGAGCAAAGCGTGGACTGTTGGTACGGACATAAATAGTGAGACGATGCCGACGGTCCTCCAGATCACGGAGGATTTCACTGCGCCCACTACGGTTGTGATTTCCGCTGAGGGTTACAAGGACCTGGTGGTGCACCTCACGAAGACTGGCAGCGGCAGCGATGCCCAGTATGCTGCTGAGATTGAGAACGGCGGCAGTACGGAACCCGATCCTGAACCTGGGACGGAAATTTCACTCAGCCAAATCAAAATTGCGGATGATGCCGGAATCATGCACGCATACCACTGGTATTTTACGTTTGAAGATGCATCGGGTTATATTGCCGCGATCACCTCTGTGTCGGTGAATGGCGTGCCCTGGGAAGTGAAAGATATTGAACCTTCCGCTGGCGGCACATATTACGCGGATGCAGAAAATAACCGCCTGGTGTTTGCAATCAATAACTTCAGCAGCTCTGGACCGGATACCCTGAAGAGCGGCGATGTTATCACGATTGCGGCTGAGGGCTATGAGGCACTGGAATTCAAGTTTGTACTTGATCAGAATGGAGAGAATCCCTCTGTTGAGGAGAACGACGGACAGGGGGATCACTATGAGCTTCATGTGAAGCTGGTGGGCTCTTTCGAGGCTGCCATCGTGGGCCAGGAAGATTATGACGGCGTTTCCGGCGCAACTGGCGGATCTTCCACCAATAAAAACAGCGATGTCACCGTTTACGGGGCGTTGGTGGAAAAAGGAACCGAGCCCGGCCAAGATGACTGGGACGAACTGGATCACTACTCCTCCGATATCAACATTGATGGAAGCAAGTGTTTTGTTTCTATTGTCCCGGACGTAGCGAACGGGACGCCTGAAAGCAGCGAGAGCGGTATGGAGGGCGTCTACATGACGATTAGCAGCGCCCTGACTCTGAGCGGCACACCGAAAGACCCGGGCAGCTATCTGATATCCATTACTGTGGCTGACAATCAGGGGCACACGGCTACCAGCAACGCACTGCCGTTCCGGATCTATACCGGAGAAGAAGCCCTAGCGGAACGGCTACAGCTGGAGAACTTGAAGCAGACGCAGGACGGCAGGTATATGTGGGACATCATGGAGCCCTGGGCCATTAAGAACTTTGGCAGCAATGTGGCTGGAGAGGAGAACAGTGTCCGTGTCCCAGCAGCGGTGAAAGCCTGGTATGGCTCCCACACCAGCGGCACATACGGTTATCTCGGCTATGACATCCCCTGGGATGATGTGCTGGCGGATAAAATTCCCCAGACACTCTATATTCCCAGCGGCTGCGATCTGACCTTTGTAAATATGGAGATCCTCAGCAGTGTCCGCATCGTGGTACCGCAGCGGTACTTACATACAATGTCGCGCTGGACGGTTCCATTGCCGACGGTATTGTTACCGTCGGCACCTCCGCCGCGGCGGAGGGCGATAAAGTTCTGGTCCAGCCTGGCAAGGGCTATGAGCTGAGCGCGGTAACGGCGAAGACCTCCAGTGGAGTCCCCATTGAAGTTACCGTGATCGGCGGTGTACATACATTTATCATGCCTGCCGCTGATGTGGGTGTGTCCGCCGATTATGCAGCTATCCGCTATGGAATCACCTATCATCTGAACGGCGGCGTGAACGCCTCCCAAAACCCGGCTACCTACACAGTGGAAGATAAAGTTGTGCTTCAGACCCCCACCAAGACGGGGACTTCCTTCTTGGGATGGACCTACGAGGGTGTGACGGAGCCTGTCAGGGAAGTCGTAATCCCTGCGGGCAGCACCGGCAATAAGAGCTTTACCGCTCACTGGGAGAACGAAACGGCGCCCACACTTTCTATTGAAGCAAGCGCCACATCCCTGCGGGGCGGCGGTACTGTGACTCTGACGGTGAGTGGTGCTGCCGGCGATCTGTCTGTGAAGCAAACGGACGACCAGGGCAGCGCGGAAAAGACGTTGCTTGCCGGAGCGGATGGCACCTATTCTGCAAGCCTGCCGAACCAGACAGCCACCTACACGTTCACCGCGACCGCGGAGAACGGGACCGCACAATGCACCGTGTCTGTGACGCGTAAGAGCGGCGGAGGCTCCTCCGGCGGCGGTTCTTCTTCTGGCGGTTCCTCCACGACGACCACCACCGAGAAGAACGATGACGGCAGCACAACCACGACGGTTACGAATAAGAATACCGGGACTGTCACGGAAACCACGAAATATGAGGACGGCTCCACCCTGGTGGTAAAGAGCGAAAAAGACGGCACCGTGACCACCACGGAAAACCGCGCCGATGGCGTCAAAATCAGGGTCGTGGACGAGCCGGGCGAGGATGTGAAAGTCACCGTCACTGTTCCCCAAAATGTGGATGAAACTATTGTAACGGTCCCTGTTGATGTGGATTACGGTATGGTGGCTGTGGACGCGGATACCGGAGAGATCATCAGCTTGTCCGTTCCCACTGAGGACGGGATGTTGGTGCAGGTGGATAAGACTACAGACTTGCTCATTGTAGACAACGCCAAGGAGTTTGAGGATACGGACGGACACTGGGCGGAGGATGCCATTGATTATGCAAGTGCCCATGAGCTCTTCGCCGGTACGACTGAGGATACCTTTGCGCCTGACAACACGATGACCCGTGCCATGCTGGTGACAGTTCTGGCCCGGTTTGATGGACAGGATACCACCGGCGGCAACGTCTGGTATGAGTCGGCTATGGCCTGGGCCAAGGAAAACGGTATTTCCGACGGCAGTAATCCCAACGGCCAGATCACCCTGGAACAGCTTGCGACGATGCTGTACCGGTATGCTGTGCAAGAGGGCTACGATGTCGGGCAGGATGACGCAGAGATTCAGGAATTTGCTGACTATGGTGACATTTCTGAATACGCGCGGGAAGCTATGGCCTGGGCGGTGGACACTAGGCTTATCAACGGAACCAGCGACACCACACTCTCCTCCAAGGGGAACGCAACTCGGGCTCAGGTTGCCACCATCCTCATGCGGATGTGCGAGAATATTGTTGAGTAAGACAATGCGCTTTGGGGGAGGGCTGTTGTGTCTGCTCTTTCATGAGATTCAGAGGAATAGAATGGCTCGACCCTAACCCAACTAAGCGGCGCAGCATACTTCTTCGTATGCTGCGCCGCTTTTGGCTTTTATTAAGAGGTGTTTATGTCGCCGCCGGTTGTTCTGTTTCATCGTCCGGTTAGGCCGGCTTCAACGTAACCGTCAAAGGTAGGGACGGATTAAAAGGCGAAGAGGTTATGAGATATTAATTCTCGTTTTGTGAGGTGCCGGGAACCAGGGGCGCGTGGGAATTGAAACGCCAGGCAAAGCTGGAGCATTGGAGGGCGCAAATCATAGACTGCCACAGCAGCGGTATGAGCGTAAGGGGGATGGTGTGCGGAACACAATATTTTGACAAAGACGTACTACCGCTGGGAAAAGAAAATCCTTTCGTCGGCAGCCGCGGAACTTGTGCCCACAGATTCAGTAGCGCAGCTACCGGCAGCCTTGTAGAACTCCCATTGCTGCCTGAGCGGCAGACGGTGGGTGGAGTGGTTGCCAGCATTCAGAACGGAAAAGGGAAAGCAGACAACTATTCAGGTGCGGACACGGTCGTAGTGAGGACGATTTGCCAGGTACTGAAATCATGCTGGCCTGCCCTGTCTGCGGCACAGCCATGATGGAGATTGGAAAGGACGTCTGGCGCACAGTTGCTTGACGTTTACGAAGAATCCCTTTTTAGACAAGTCTGTACTGAAATAATCAATCGCCGTCTGATTCAGGTGTCACCGCTGGGCTGTTCTGTCGTAGCGGCAGAACAGCCCAGCGACGACAACAGAAATATGCCCTTGGTATAGCTGTGTAAGCTATACCAAGGGCAATAATTATATTTGTTATATCACTCCCTTTTAAAATTGTTTATGAAATCTTTGCAGACATTCCTTTTGACGCGCCTATTATTCCTGTTACGGACGAAAAGTACAGTTTACAAGGGACTACACAGGGTAGGTATCTGACGGGAGGTGTGCCGCCCGTCAGATTTTCCATGTAATGTTCAAGCTGTCGCTTGTGGCGGCTATGGTGGTAATCATCAAGTCCACCACCCGCCGCTTGTCGTCAAAGTCCACTTCGTTCCATGTGTCCAGATAGCCGGAGATTTCTTTGACCTGTTCCGGGCTGATAGCTTCCACCGTCAGTTCTGCTATCCTTGCCAGAAGTTCCTGATTGCGTCCGTCCAGTTCCGCTATCTTTACATTCACATAGGAGAGCAGCACATTGTTTGCGCCCGTCAGACTGTCTACCAGCTTTTCAATCTCGCTGTCCACATGGAGAAGCTCCACTTGCAGGGCGACGATTTTCGGGTTTGCCTTTGCCGCTTTCTTCCTGCCTGTAAGCGTCTAGTGATGTTCCAGCTTCTTCACCATTTGCTGGTAAATCACCGCTTCCAGTTCCGTTGTGACGATTTTCCCACAGCCCGGACAACTCTTGTTATCCAGCCGTTTTGTGCAGCGGAGATATTGCTTGCCCACCGGGTTGTTAATACTCATAAGGGCATATTCGCAGTTCCCGCACTTGATTTTTCCCGCCAGCCATGTGTGGGTGGCTTTCCGGGCGGACTGGATTTTCATGTTGTTCATTAGCTCCTTGCGGCAGGTCAGCCACACATCAGCCGGAACAATGCCCTCATGGGGAGCCAGCACCAGCATTTGGTCTTTCAAGTCGTTCTTTTTGCTGGGCTTCACATCTCGCCCCTGATACAGATAGCAGCCGTTCATGCCCGTAAAATCGGCGGCGTCATTAACAATGACTGTCCCTTGACTTTTGAAAAACTCGTACACATCAAGGTCTGCCTGCACATAGACGGGATTGCGTAACATCTGCGCCAGCGTGGGGCGTATCAGTTCTTTGCCGTTGAACAAAATCCCCTGTTCGGCAAAGTACCGGGTAATGTCCCTGTAGGAGGTTGTGGGCTGGGCGTACATTTCAAACATGAGCTGGATATTCGCCGCTTCCTCCGGGTTTACCACCAGCTTCTTTGTGTTGATGCCGTCCATTTTGATAGGCTCGGTGTGGAAGCCGTAGGGAGCCTTGCCTCCCATTTTGAAGCCCCGCTGACTGCGGGAATAGTAAGCGTCTGTCACCCGCTTCTGTATCGTTTCCCGTTCAAGCTGGGCGAACACGATACAGATATTCAGCATAATCTACGATACAAACCACAATAATGCCTATGACTGCCATCAATATTGGTTGTACTATGGTCCAAGTTTTGAGTAGCAGGTGAATGATTGGAATGTTGAGTTGCTCGACGAGCTGACGGAAATGATTCCTATGGAATGCCCTGATATTCCTGGTTTTTGCAGCTAATTTTTAGACAAAATAGGGCTGAATCGGCATTCTTGGTCCAGCTCTATTTATATCCATATATACTCCTCCAACAAGATCATTGGGATGTAGTGGAACTGAAGCATCGCATGGAGTTTTCCCTGCCAATTACTCAATCTGAATGGACACGCTCCCGCTCGCTCCTTCTCCCCAGACTCCGATATAGGCGCTGCCGCCGCTCACCTCAACGGTGCCGTAGTAATCCCCGCTCTCGGACAGCAGGATCACCGGTTCCTCCGCGCCGGAACGTAGGAAGACGGCGACCTTCCCCCTCTTCGATAATAAGAGAGCAGGTGACCTCCACTGTATTCCCGGCCTCCCGGTCCAGGGTGGTGCCGCCAAAGAGCAGCTCCGTGCCGGAAAAATCCTCGTAGTCGGCCTCATAGGTACCGGTGTATTCACCCTCGCCCGGAATACGCTCCCCCTGGAGGGAGCGGGCCGGCGTCAGCGCCCAGGAGCCGGCAACATCCACCAGCGAGCCGTAGGTGCCTACAAGGGTGTCCTTGACCGAGTCATCCGTCGCGTCGGCCGCGGCGCCGAGGGCTGCATCCGTCACGTCCGCCAAGGCATCGGTGACCTGATCCGCCCCCTCTGCCAAGCCGCCCAATACCGCGTCTGTTTCGTCCGCCGGGGTCTGCATCATCTCGGAACAGCCGGGCAGCAGCAGAGTGCAGAGCAGGCCGCACAGCAGGAGCGGTGCCCGCTTTGGCCAGTCCTCTTTCATCGAACCCTCCTTCCTGCCTGTCGGCGGCCCCTGCCCTTGGCCTTCTTCGTTTTCACCGGTACTCCCTTGTTGCTGGGTCGGGACACCAGTAGGATCACCGCAGTCAGGGCGATGACGGCCGCCATGCCCAGGAGGGCCAGCGGGATGCTGGGGGCCTGTGTCGCCCCGTTGTATGCCTGCATATCAAAGCCAGCCAGCACCAGCGCCGCGGAGAAGGGATAGGCGGAGAGCAGGAACCCACTCTTGAAAAACAGGATGCAGTATCCCAGGAAAAAGGTCAGAATGGAGCCGCCCAGATAGGCGCCCCGCATCTGCCCAAACACCAAAATCATGGGCATACAGACCAGGAAGGTGGTCAGAGCCGCAGCCACCACCTGTCCGCCCTGCTGAAGGATCACCACAGGCGTCAGTCCGGGAAGACCTGCCAGCGTTCCTGTGAGCACCGTCACAGCTACGCTGTAAAGGCCAAACAGCAGAGACAGCAGACCGGTGACTGCCAGTTTGCCCGCTAAGAGCTTTGGGTAGGACACCGGGACGGTGAGCAGGTTCTTCATCGTGTCGTTGGTATTCTCCCGGTCGATTAGCCACCCGCCGATCATCACCAGGGAGATGGGAAGAAACACCTGGGTATTGCCCCACACCACATTGGCGAACAGATGGACAAAGTCAAAGTTGGGGTCCCGGATCTCCGGGTCCACGATCAGCTGGGTGCCGTACTGTGCCACCGGGCAGAGGGCCAGGGCCACAATGCCCACCAGCAGGATCTGGCACCGCCGCAGCTTCCGCCACTCCGTTTGCATGATATTCCACATATGCTGCACCTCCTCAGACGCCCTGGCGCTTGTAGACCAACGCGATCAGGGCCAGAAACACCACCGCCTCAACACCGGTCACCAGAAACGCCTGGGTGGTATTCAGAAAATAGGGGCCGATTCGCTCCAGCAGGGCCGCCATCTCGGCACTCGGGCTGGAAAAGTCGAGATACTGAAAATACCAGCGAAAGGTCAGCGGTCCGGGGAGCAGCGTCCCCAGGTTCAAGCCGAAAGGCTGTGTGGTAAAGATCTCGCTCATGCTGAAGATATAGTTGACGGCAGTATAGAAAAAGGTGACGATCACGGAGATGATGTAGCTCCGGTTCAGCAGCACCACCAAAAGGATACAGGGCAGGGCCCCGGCCCACATCATGATCCCCTGGCCGATCCCGACAAAGAAGAGCCGCAAGAAGCCCACCGGCTCCCACCCGGCGGCCAGCACGATGAACAAGATCACCAGGCCCCCTACCGCCATGAAGGCGATAGCAAAGAGAAGTAACAGCATCATCTTCGCCATGGCCAGGGCCGGCTTGCTCACCGGAACCGTCATCAGGTTTTTCAGCGTGTCGTTGTCCTGTTCCTCAAAAATCAGGTTGGAGGCCAGCACCACCAGGGCCGGCATCAAAAGCAGATAGGCGCTCATTTGGAACAGGGTGGACATCATGCCGTCCACCGCCTCAGCCCCGCTGGTGAACTCCTGAAAATCCGGCAGGAACAGGGCGCATCCCAGAGGGAGCAGGGCGGATACGGCAGCGGCGGCAAAGAACAGGGGCTTGCGCCGCAGTTTAGCAAATTCACACCGCAGGAGATCAAGCAATGCCCTCACCCCCTGTGATGCGCTTGAAGTAGTCCTCCAAGGTGTCCTCGTAGAGATGGGCGTCGGACACTACCAGCCCCGCTTCTACGAACCGCCGCACCGCCGCGCCGATGTCCAGGCGTAGATCCCGGACCATCAACTCCCGCTCATTCTCCACTGCAACATCCCGCACACCCATCCCCTGCCGGAGCATCTGGGCGGCCACCGGCGCGTTGGACACGGTAAAGCGGAGAACTTTTCCGTTTTTCTGTTCCAGCTCCACAAGGCTCTCTTCCTCCAGGAGAACACCGTGGTCGATGATCCCGATGTCGTCGGCCAGCAGGGCGATCTCGGAGAGGATATGGCTGGAGATCAGGATGGTCTTGCCCCGCTCATCGCACAGCGCCCGAATGAAGTCCCGCACCTCGGCAATGCCGATGGGGTCCAGGCCGTTGATGGGCTCATCCAAAATCAACAGCTCCGGGTCGTGCATCACCGCCAGGGCGATAGCCAGCCGCTGTTTCATACCCAGGGAGTATTGGGCGTAGCGTTTCTTGTCCCGGTAGGGCAGGTTCACCAGTTCCAAGGCACTCTTGATGTAGTTGGGACTCTTGAGGCCCCGGAGCCGGGCGAAGATCTGCAAATTCTCTGTCCCGGTCAGGTTGGGGTAGAACCCCGGGGACTCGATGAGACTGCCAATGCGGGGCAGGATGCGCGTTTCATTCCCCTTCAGCGGCTGACCGAAGAGAGACACCGTGCCGGATGTGGGAGCAGTCAGGCCCAGGAGCATCTTCATGGTAGTCGTCTTTCCCGCTCCGTTTCGTCCTAAGAGACCGTAGATGCGCCCCTTCTGCACATGGAGATCCAGGTTGGAGACGCTGACCTGATCCCCGTATCGTTTGATAAGTCCTCTGGTTTCGATGATACAGTCGCTCATAAGCGGTACCCTCCTTTACGTTGTGCCAACAGGATAGCACCCGTACCTTGAGATAACGCTGAGCCAACCTTGATTTATCTCTGAGATTTTCTGAAAGACATGGGCAGACCCCCGCTTTGGCGGTATAATAGAGCCAATGGAGGGAGGTAAACCATATGGAATATAAAATCTTATTCGTGGACGATGACCTGGATATTTTGGAGATGCTGTGCTCGATTTTCCGTCGGGCAGGATATACCGATCTTGTGACTGCCTCCTCCGGCCCGGAAGCCCTCCGGGGTTGGCGTGAGCAGCAGCCGGCGCTGATCGTTTTAGATGTGATGATGCCGGGAATGGATGGATTTGAAGTTCTGCGGGAGATCCGCCGCACCAGCCATGTGCCCATTCTGATGCTTACCGCCCGGGGCGAGGCAGAGGACCGCATCGAGGGGCTGGAGATCGGAGCGGATGACTACCTCCCCAAGCCCTTTCTGCCCAAGGAACTGCTGCTCCGGGCGGGGGCCATCCTTCACCGGGCTTACCCGGAGCCACACCGGACGGTGGAGCTGGCGGCGTCCACGGTGGATCTGGAGAAGGCGGAAGTGTGGAAGAATGGAGAATGTGCGCCCTTAACAGCAAAGGAGTTGCAGTTGTTCGAGAAGCTCTATGAAAATGCCGGCCGGATCGTCACCACCGGTATTCTGTGCGAGACCATCTGCGGCGAGTTCTGGCAGGGCTATGAAAGCACCCTCTCCACCCACATCCGGCACCTGCGGGAGAAGATCGAGGAAAATCCCTCCAAGCCGGTCTCCCTGGTGACAGCCAAGGGGCTGGGATACCGGCTCAATTTGAAGGGGGCGAAATCGTGAACCCGGTGCAGCGGTTTTTCCGGCGCTACATTTTCTCCACCATTGGCATTTTGACGCTGTTCTTCGTGGTCAACATTGCGCTTGCCCTGGGCGTCATGATCGCCGGATACATGAGCGGGACAGACAACGGGTTGTCTGTCCGCGAGGTTTCCGGCCATGTGACGGAGCAGGCCGGCACCTGGACGGCGGACGGCACGGCGCTGGCCCTGCTGCGGGAGCATGACGCCTGGGCCATGCTTTTGGATGAGAGCGGCACGGTAGTCTGGGAGCAGGGTCTTCCGGAGGAACTGCCCCGATCCTATGCCAGCGCCCAGGTGGCGGCCTTCAGCCGATGGTATCTCCAGGACTACCCGGTGAAAGTGTGGAGCCGGGAGGACGGCGCCCTGATGGTGGTGGGATTTGCCCCGGACACCCTGGTGAAATACTACTTTTCCATGGAGACTCCCTCCCTAATGATGTTCCTGGTGGGAGCCATCGTGGTTTTTGTGTTCAACCTGCTGCTGATGATCTTCCTGATGCTACGGAACACCCGCCGGGTGGAGAAAGCCATGTCCCCCATCCTTCAGGGTATTCAAGCCCTGAGCCGGGGCAGTTACCGGTCTTTGGACGAGTGCGGGGAGCTGGCGGAGATCAACGCGGGGCTGAACCAGGCCGGGGCTTACCTGATGCAAAAGGACAACGCCCGGGCGGAGTGGATTCGCGGAGTGTCCCACGACATCCGTACCCCCCTCTCAATGGTGCTGGGCTACGCCAGCGAGCTGGAGGACGATGACGCTCTCACCACGGAGGCTCGGCGGCAGGCAGGTATGATCCGGCGGCAGGGGGAGCGGCTGAAATCCCTGGTGGAGGATCTGAACCTGACCACCAAACTGGAGTACGCCCTCCAGCCCATCTGCCGGGAGACGGTGGATTTGGTGGAGACGGGGCGGCAGGCGGTAAGCGAGGTGCTCAACAGCGGCCTACCGGAGCAGTATGAGATTGAATTTTCTGAGGAGCATCCGGGCCGCGCTGCCAGAACAGAGGGCGACGCCGCCCTGCTGCGGCGGATGCTGGACAATCTGATCCGCAACAGCATTGTCCACAATCCCCAGGGCTGCCATATCTCCGTTAAGGTAGGCGCGGAGGATGGGCGATGCGCCTGCACAGTGACGGATGATGGCGTTGGAATGGATGCCGCTCGACTGGAGGCGCTGAACCAGGAGGCGGACGTCTCCAGCACCCAAGGCGGCGAGCACGGTCTGGGCCTCAAGCTAGTGTGGCAGATCGTAAAGGCGCACGGCGGAACGGTGCGGTTCCGGCAAGTTGGCCCGCATGGGTTGGGGATCTGCATCACATTTCCCGCATACAACACGCGTTGAAAAGAGGCGGACATCCCCGAAGAGCCATCCGCCTCCCGTTCCCTCCAATGACAACCGCTCTCCTCCATATCTGTTTATCCCGCCCTTTGTTCTGGTTTGGGATGTCACTCCTTTTACGGGAGAACAACCGTTTGTGATAACTAAAATGAATGTATGATAACCCAGTCTTCGCCAAACAAGATTTTGATTGTTCTCTTGATATTTCCTTTTCTAATATCCATATGTTTGATTGAGATTTTTCTTCCATAATGAGAACTGAAGAAATATGGTTCCAGCACCACATGAAAAATGGAGTCATTTTTTCATATGTACCTGTTTTAGAACACAGAGCAGACTCGTAAGAGAGAATAAAGTCTATAATGCCCGGAGTTATTTTACCCGATATGATTGCCCCATAAGCCCAATCGGAATCTTGTATGCTCCCGTATGGGGGCGTGATTTATTTCATCTGTTTCATCAGACCAGCAATGAATAGAGAACGTCTGCACTTTATTTGATGTTTTTATTACCTAGAAGAATGCTATTTAATTGTAAACTGAACTGAAATAGTTAGGAGAGGTCCTGGCAAGATTTCCTTTTTGTATTGCCATTTTTGTAGATTGTGCTTATAATAATGGCGACAAAATCAAAGGAAGGAATGGGTCCCATGGACTATATCTAATCGTTTTTCTTTCCTCCCCCCCCAGATATAATTGCAATAATGTTTAATAGCCCAAGGAGGTTTCTCATGTTAAAGCATAAGCGGGTTTTCTTACCCTTATGTCTTGTGTTGGTCTTTGCATTGCTTTGTATTTCTGTATTTGCAGTAGCCTCCTCGAATCCCACTCCTGATCCCGATCCTGATGCTTTCTACATCACTGAGTGCACGACCTATGGAGACATATTAGAGCATTTCTATCCAGACGAGTACGCCTCTCTTACGAGCGATGTTAAAGCGGCTTACGACAGTCAGTATATCTTAGGAAAAAACGATGACCATACATTCACAAGAACGATAACCGCCACTGATGGCCCCGATGATCCGTACAGTGCTTGGTTCGAAACAAGTACTACTGGTGTTTATTCCGATCCTACCGCTAAAGCAAAGGGGCCTGACATTCTAGTTTCTCTTGTGTCTAAAGCCGAGTCGTCTTCAGAAGGGGAGCTTCGGGCACAGTCGTTTTTGGAAGCAACCTCTCCGTGCCCCCAAATGACCACATTGATTATCGTATATGACAATACAAGCAAGGTCGAGAAGACGTTCTACGACTCTGACAGTAATACTAATTCTCTGGAGATGGACGAAACTGTAGAAGACCTGGAATCCGGCATGGAATACCGTGTCACTTGTACTGCTACAGTCACTTTCCCTGCCGGTTATGTTCCTCCTGTCGCCACCCGGGGCGGGGTTCATTATATAACTGTGAAATAAGCGCCTATACGCGAAGGGATAGCACTTAGAAGTGCTACCCCTTCGTTTTATACTCTTTATCTATGTTAGGAACTGATATAAGAGCAGAAGATATCAAGATCTCCTGGCTACCCTCCCTCTCCTGGTGGACACCAGCTCTCCCTAGGGCTGCTCCGTACATTCTCCCCTGCCCGCTCCGTGCTGTCCTGGTGGCTACATCGGCCTCTATGTGAAAGAGGCACCGCCGGCTACTCCTTCCGCTTCTGATGAAGAACCCTTGTTGGATCGGTAAATAATAATTGCGGTAAAAACTTCTTGGACTATAGTTTTCCACGATACTTGTTACGACATCTTCAATGCTTGTAACTTTAGCTACAGCAGTTATCTGAACAGCCAGAACAGACCACTGCCATCATCAAGAGATTTGCAACGACTTTTTTTCATGTCATTTCTGTTCGGCACACACGGACTGGACTCTTAAGAGCCCAGTCCGCTGTAAAATCAATCTCAACACTTTAATAGTAGGAGGAGAGTGTATGATCAGACACAAATACGCTTATATTTTTTTCACTCATATCTCCGGTATATAGTCGCACAATCATCTACTATGGCTTCGACGACTAGATACGCCGCATCTTCCAGTCCGTGTCCCTCGTACAGCCCGCTTATCGAATAAATACTTATTTTGGAAATAGACCACAAAACTAGGGCTGCCTGGATTATAAAAATTCAGGCGGCCTAATCATTTCTTAGGATATGGTTGCTGTGACATGTCGTGGTCTTCCCGTAGATCGCTAAGACGCATTCTTTCTTTCACAACAAACCTGCCTTATCGATTTGTGCGTTTGCGGATAAAATCGTAGTCTTCCTCTGTTAAAACAATCGGGTCGTGTACGCTTTCATAGCTTGCAATATGAGCCAAAATCAGTTGTTCAATCTCCTTATTTGCTGAACGCCCATTATGACCTGCTATGTATTTTAGCTTATCCATTTTAGCTTCTTCGATACGCAGAGCAAAATGCGGATTTTTGTGTGACACATTTGGCATAACTTTCCCTACCTTGTTAGGCAACACGGCTAACATTTCCTCATCATCTAGACATGCAGGATGGCCTTTTGTCCTTTAACATTGATTACGGTAGTTTTCAATAATTTGTTCTAAAGACGCGATCTGGTGAAAGACCCAACCTAATCTAAAGAATTTGTTGTCATTGTTCAGATTAGGTTGGTCAATTTTGCCTGGAATCCTTGTTATATCAAGGGCTTCAGGATTTTTGCTTGTTTTTAATTGGTGTCACTTACAAAACACAAACAGCGCAAAGCTGAAGTGCAAAACGAGTAATCAGCGTGATTTGAACCCCTCTGATGTCACTTGTACTTCTCTCATGCGTTTCCTTTCGTGAAAACATGTACTGTATGAAGCTGGTTAATAGTAGATATAGAATAAAAAGGAAATTTAACGTCTAAATTATATATGGCGGGAGTATGTTTCAGCGGCTTTCGTCATGGTTATTTCATATGCAGATTTAGGGGGGAGTCCCATGCGGATATGGATCTATGGTGGCAGCCCGGAAGAAATCCAAGAGATGATAGAAAAAAGCGTCAGTTTCGGAAATACTGTATCAGGAACCTCGCTCCGGGCGGAGACTGATTCTTCATTTCCGCAAAGTGGTTTAATAGCGGCTATATCTGCTGCAATGCGTGGGGAGTTCGATTTGTTGCAGCTCCTGGCTCTTGAGCTGCTAGGGAACAAGAGTAAAGCAGCACAGATGGTAGAACTGTTCCAAAACTATGGCGTCTCGGTCAGATCTGTCTCCAGCAGAGGAATCAACAGCTCCTGATACCCGGCGCGGTCAAATTGTTTGACTGCTTCCGCGGCCGCTTCCAGAGCCGTTCCAACGCACCCTTGCAGCAATGAGCGGCTGGACTTGCTCAGCAGTATGTCTGAGCGGCACTGGTCATAGTCAGCTATCTCCATATGCCATGGCTTCAGCAGATTTGGATAGCGGACGCACAGCTGCGCCGCAATAGACAGGCCCTTGCCGTCGAAATCGCCGGAGTAGAAAAGTTGTGTGCCCTCCCTGGCCAACAGGTCCAGCAACCGCAGCGCCGCCACAGAAGGCTGTCCGGAGGTGCAGATCAGCGGAGAATGAAATTGCGAAACGTGGTCGCAGAGCTGGGTAAACACCATTTCATTTTCCACAATGTAGACCTTTCCTGAGGGACTGCGCGCGCCGGTCAGCCCGGAAAGATTGGCGAGCGATAAAGTGTATATCTCTCGCCTTTGGCGGAAGAGGCTGCAGGCAGGGTGTTCCGCCGTTCCCGCAAGGAGGACAAGCCCCGTTTGCGTCACCAGGCTGGATATGCTGTCGTACAGAATCCCGTTTTCATAGTACAGTCTGTCCCGTTGCTCCGCGTTTGCTGGTACTGCCAGCCCGGAACGGAAGGACAAAAGACGTAAAAACAGCTTTCCACACAATGTTCCGCTGTCTAGGGCATGGGGATCTGAGGTAGCATGCGCACTGAGAACAGCCAGGCGGACCATGCCCTGCGTACGCTGTTCCAGCAGGTCCAAGCTCCGGCAGGCCTGCAACAGAGCGTGCCTTGTCCCATCCAGGTCCTTTGCGGCCTCCCGGCGAGGCAATTGATATCCGTCTCCCTGGTGATCCTTCAGCGTTTGGAGCCATCGGATACAGAGACTGTTGTCTGTTTGTTTCAATATCTGAGTCATCATAGTGGTAAAGCGGCTGTTTTCTGCTTCACGCAGCTCACTATTTGTTCTGATCTCCGTATTAAAGTAGGACTCCAGAACTTCTTTTAGAGAGACTTTCCCAAAACGGAGTTCCTGAAGGGCCGCCTCAAACTGCGCCGCATGGAACCGCAGCGGCGGGGAGAAAGGACGGCCAAAAATGCTCCGAGCGGCATCGCACTCCTCTTGGGTTGCGTCGTCCAGCCGGATGGTTCCTGCTGGCCGGCCGTAGCTGCGGTATTTTTTTAACAGCTCGGACAGAATACGGCGATATCCGGGCCTGGACTGGAAATAGGCCGCACAGGCCCTGGCCTGGTCATTCATAGATTGTCCTCCAAGGTCCGCTGTTTGCCGTTCCAGTGGTAGCGCAAAATGGTGACTACCGGGGCATTGGGCGGGTGGTGCATCTCGGCGATGTCCAAATCGGCCACACAGGCGTAGCAGCCCCAAAGGGCCTGGGAGTTGATGATATAGTCGAAGTCTAGGATCCCCATCAGCTCAAACATAGCACTGATATTCTGGTCGTCCACACCGGCGAAAGCCTCATCCAGGGCCAGGATCTGGGGGCAGGACGCTCCACCTTTCTGGTACTGGGCGGAGACGGAAGCGAAGAGGGGGACATACATGGCCATCGCCTTTTCCCCTCCGCTAAATTTGTTAAACGCACGGTCAGAGAGCTCCTTCTTTCCATCCTCTCCCCGCTGGTAGAACAGGCGGAACTCATACCAACTCCGGTAATCCAGCACCGAGCGGATTAGATCGGCGTAATTGACCGACAGCCCCTGGACATGGGCCTCCTCCCGCGCCCGTTTGACCTTGTTCCGGAAATGAGAGGAGACTTTCTGGCTGTCCTCTGGGGTGAGCAGGGCTCGGTCCTTGTTTAGCAAGGTGACTAAGTGAGCGGTGTCCAGCTCCCCGTCCCCCTCTGACTTCTTCTCTTTCCAGTCTAGGCTGAAGGTCAATCCCATGGAAGTGGTCAGGGTGGCCATCAGGGAAGTCATGTCACGGACCCAGCGGCCGCTCTCCTCGATACGGGCACGCAGCTTGTGGCTGATGGTCTCGGTCAGGATGTTTTCAAACAGCTCCCGGTCTCGGTCCTCCAAAATGCTGCCGGTGGAGTCGATGTCGGCCTGGAGGGACTGGATAAACTCGTAAAGGGAAAGCTCTTTTCCGCCCTTCTTAAAGAAAATACACAGGCGCTGCCGGAGATGGGCAGCCTGATTGGGAGCGTCAAAGAGCAGCTTGATCTCAGGGTGATAGCCCAGCAGGCTATTGTTGGAGCGTTGGTAATTGCTCCGCAGAGCGTCCGCCATATGCTCCGGTGTATACTTCCGGTCGGCAGGCTGAATCTTGCTGGCCGCCTGCCGGGCGCGCTCCTCCAAATTCAGGCCCTCGCCCAGCCCTGAGAACCCCAGTCCTAGGTCCTCCTGAAAATAGCGCTCAAGGTCCTGCTCCTCAATGGTGGCGTTTAACAGATTCTCTTTTCGCCGCGCAACAGTGTCACTGGAGCTTTTCAACTCGGCCTTTAGGCGAGCGCATGCCTCGCCTGCCTCCCGGTTTTCCCGATCCTGGAGGCTGATCTCTTCGTCCAGTTCCGCTAAACGGCGGACGCGGGCCTGATTTTCCGGCCGATCAAGATAAGCTTGCAGTGCGTCAGCGGCCGACTGGCTCACCTGCAGGGAGTTTCGGACGATGTCGTTAGACTTCCTCTGGTCTGCCGCCTGGTCCCGCTGTTCGTCAATGGTGTCCTGTTCCTGCTCCATGGAGCGGGCCGCATAGTCCAGCTGCTGGCGGCTGCGCTCCAGGTCGTTCAAGGTGTCTTGATATTCCCCGGCTGCCTCCCGGGCCTCCTCGTAGCCCGATACCGTCCGCTGATAAGGCAGGCCGGTACTTAACGTGAGACTCTTCTCCTCCAGGGCGGACCAAGCCTGTTTTGCCGATTGCTCGTCTGCCAGCTTTCGCTGCTGTTCCGTCTCGGCTTGCCGCAGCTCCCGGCAGGCCTGCTCCAATAGCGCGATGGCCTGGTCCAAATCCTCGGTGGCCGGCATCTGGGCGCGCTCCTGCTCCAACTGGGACAGCCGCCTGGAACCATCTGCGACTTCGTCTTGTGCGGACTGCACCTTCCTGGCCAGCTGCTCCAACCGCTCTTCTAAGCTGTGGATTTGCCGCTGGCGGTTGGCCTCCCGGGCGGCGGTGCCCACGAACCCGGCGGGGCGCTCAGCGTGGCTGCAGCCCCGAACCATGCCACAGCGGAATCGACCGTCGGGGAGAAGGGCGGTTTCGGAGTTGAGATCGGAGCGGGAGATGGACCGCAGACAGGCGGCGGCTTCGTTAGGAAAGCGCCCATTGGTGTCTGGAATCAGATCGAGGATGGGCTGTTCCACGGCAGGCCCGGGGATCAGAAAGCGATCCGGATACTCCTCCAGTAGCTTCCGAACCGCCGGCAGATGTTCTTCTGGGACCACCAGGGCGTCCAGCAGACCGGCGTCGGTGAGCTGGGCCTCTAGGAGGTCGCGATCCCTCTGGGGGAGGCCGGGGGCAAAGTCTACCATCTCATAGAGGGGGGCGCAGGGGATATCCCGCAGCATCAGCTGGAGGCGGGTGGCCTGGGTCGCATCCCGGCGGGGCGGGACAGGCTCCGGCTGAACCTTAAGCCGTGCCAATTCCCTCTCCTGCTCCTGCTGCTCCTCTAGCAGGGCATTTAAAGCAGTTTTCGCTTGCAGCAACTGCCCCCGAAGGTTGGAATCGCAGATGCGGGTACATTCGTCAATCTGGTTGCGGACAGGACTCCAGTCCGCCGGGACGCGGTAAGTAGCCAGTGCCCGGCGGATCTCCAGCCAGATATCCTGGGAAATGTCCAGCTGTATGTTCCGGCCCCGCCAACGGGTAAAGGTCTCCAGCAGCTTGTCCCGCTCATCCCGCTCCTGAGTCTGGGCGTCCCGAAGGATGATCTGTGCCTTCCTCACGGAGACATCGGCCTGATCCAAGGCCTGACAGGTGCGATCGTAGATGACCCTGGCCTCCTCCGCCTTTTGCAGAACACGCAGGACGTCCTCAATTTGCTGCTTCCGTTGCCGGAGTGCGGCAAGAATAGATCGCTGCTCCGCATCCAGCCGCTCCCTCTGGATGCCGTGGACATAGCAGTTGTGCTCCTGCCCCAGAGACAGAAGGTCGTTTTGACCGTTCAGCTTCCACAAGAGCTGGCGCACCTCGGCCTGTACGTTGTCACATTCCTGGGTCAGCGTCCGCAGGCGAACCTCGCGCCGGGAGATCCCCTCCTCTAGCTTTCGGAGCTGGGATTCCCCCTGTTTCAGCTGTTCTGCCTGTCTGGCACAGCTCTCCCGGGCCTGTTTCAACTGAGCACCCTTGGCGGACAGATCGTCGTCCCCCATGGCTGCCCGTTGGGCCTTGGCCTGCTCCAGCCGGGTACCCGACTGACGTTGCCGGTCCAACTGTTCCTCCAACTGTCGGTTCAGGTCATTGTGGAGGGCTTCTGCGTCCCGGAGCTGGTTGCGCAGGCGCTGTGTGGCGCTGACAGCATCCAGATATGCCTGGCCCTTTCGGCCCAAGATATACTGGTTATACCGGTTATATTCGTTGCGGATGATCCTGGCGTCCTGCATGGCCGCCTGGTATCCGTGAAGCGTATCCTCCAGGCTGTCCATCTGTTCCATAGTGCTGACCATGGCGGACAGGTCATCATCTGTCAGCACCTGGAGGGACAGGTTGAGCAGCTCCTTCACCTCGGTGGGGCGGAAATCCTTGGACAGCTTGGGAGCCCGCACCATAATCAGAAGCTGGACCAACTGATCATACTGCCGGATGTCTTCAAAACCAAAGATTTGATCGTTGACCATCTCTTTGTATGCGGTCTGGCTTTCTGCCCAGCAACTGGGGTCCCCGATGAGCTTGCGAAGTTTCTGCTTGCTCAGAGGGAAATTCTGGCTATCTATCTTTTCATAGAGCCGGAGGCCATCTGGACCGATCCTACGCCCATCCCGGAGGCAGAAACCCCAGAAGTCGATGCCCTTTCCCTGCTGGGCCCGCATCCCCACACCGATGGTTCGATACTCCTCTGTACCGGGCTTTCGGAACTCCAGGTACAGATAACCGGTGGACTCCTCCTGCGCGTTGTCGCCCAGCAGATAAAATTCCATTTTACGATCCCGGGAGCCGAAGGGATCCAGACGCTCTGGACGTCTGTCCCCATCCAGAATAAAGGGGACAAAACTCTGGGTGGTAATGGATTTGCCAGCGGCGTTATTTCCCCGCAGCAGGATATGTCCGTCTTGAAGGGAGAACTCCTCCTGGTCGTACAGCCAAAAGTTGAGAAATCCCAGTTTATTCATCTTCCAGCGGCTCATTGTACTCCCACTCTCCCGATTCGTTTTGATAAGCGGCGGGGTAGCGCCCAACCAGCTTGCCCACAGCCGGATAGAGCAAAATATCCATGTCCAGCTCCTCCAGAAGCATCCAACTGGCCATGTATGCGGTCAACTCTTGACTGATGTGCTCCAGGGAGTAGGCGCGCAGTTGGGAACCCCAGCCGTTTCCATACCAATCCCGGCAGCGCTGGATCTCATAGCGGAACTCTCGGCGGGTGAGCAGTATGGTATCGTCCGCCCGGCGGGAATAGACGCCCTGTATAACTTGTTCCCTTATCTGGGCGCACAGCAATAGCGCCACATCGGACAGTGCCCGGGTTCCTGGGTAGAGCGCCCCGCAGCGCTCCCCTTCGGCCAGGAGGAAGAATGCGCCATTTTTGTAGAGATGCAGCTCCCCGTTTAAAAACTGATCCAGATTCCCGTTGACCGTCCGGCGCTGGTTTTTGATATAGTCATAGTCGCTCTGGATCTGATCTGAGCAGTACAGACCGGGGGTCAGGGTCAGCTGCCGGTAGACCCGCCGCCGGCGCTGCTCCGTCTCATCTCCCTCCCAGGAAAAAGCTTCAAAATCCTCGATAGACTGGCAGTCCATAATGTCCCGGCCAAAATGCACTGGAAAGTGCCGGGACAGACCAGTGTTTTCATAGAGAACCTCCTGAGTTTGATCATTGCCGAAAAGGGCGCTGTTCCCGTCGTAAACCAGCACCAATCCCACCTCCTGGGCGTATTGGAGCACCCGAACCAGAGATTTTCGATGGGGGAACCGGGTCCAGTCCACCGGCCGCACTTCACAGAGGAAGGTCTCGATGGCCTGGGTCAGGGAAGAGAGCAGAAAGGGAGCGCCGTCATCCAGGTCCGCCAAAAATAGCAAAAGGGCGCACAGAAGGCAGTAATCCAGCGGTTCCTGAAAGGACTGGATGCCCATCCAAGGCGTGGCTCTGGGCGGGATTTTTTCCAGCTTGACCACCAATTCGTTGACTACCAGGTTCCAACCTAGCAGCTCGTTGACCAACCTGCGGTAATCGGGCAGGGTACGCTTCAGGTTGAAATAGAGCTCCTTATCTTCCCTGCGGGTCACCCAGAACTGGTTCAGCAGGGCACGAAATTCATACACGGCCAGCCTCCTCAAAGATCAGTACGCAGTTGGGCATGGTCAGAACCCCGTCGGTACACCGCAGCGCACAGGGCTGGCTGCCCCGCTTTTTCAATCGGTAGACTTGTCCATATTGGGTCAATCCCCGCTTGTCGGGGCTGAGATTGGCCAACGCCACCCAGGACAGGAACACGGTGCGCACAGCAGGGGAGACGGGGGTATCCAGCGCAGCCAGGTCCAGCTTCCCGTCCCGGATATGGCTCATGACCTCCTGCCGAAGGGCGCGCTCCTCCTCCAGGATCTTCTGACGTTGGGCCGCCTTTTCGGCGCTCTTGTCCACAAAGCCGGTGCGATCCATCCGGGGCCGGTAGGAGCGGTTTCTGGGCTGGAGGGAGTACTCCATAGGGGACTCGTCGTAGGGACTCAAGTCGATGCGCTCCGACTCCTGGATGTGGTCAAAGGCAAAATGCCGAGCCTGCTGGGCGCCAAATACCAAGGCAGAGAGGCGGTGGCCCTCCTCCACTGTCTGAAAACCGGCAAATAGGGTGAGCAGATGGCGCAACTCCGCCTTGTTGCTTACCCCCATATTTTCCATCTGTACCAGCAGGGCCGCATTCTGCACCGCCCTGCGAATGACCTCGTTGGTTACGTTCAGCACCTGCCGGGCAGCGGGATCGCTGCCAGTGAACCAAGCGGTCAAAGATTGCCAGACCCCCTCGCATCGGGTTTGCAACTCCGCTTTCCAGTTAGGGGGCTGTTCAGACTGGGGACGAGGAATCTCCAACTCACTGCGCTGAACCAGCTCCAGAATATGAGCGACCCGTGCCGGAGAAAACTGCTCCAGCTGTGCGCCAATCTGCGCGGCGCTGTGCTGGAGATCCTGGATAAAATCCTCCAGATAGCGGACAAGATTCTGCTTATAGACGATGAAATCCACCGATTTCATTTGCATTTCCATCCCCGGGCCATAGAACTCCCGGAGAAAATCCTGGTGGTTCTGGCTCAAACGCTGAAAGTCATCCTGCAGATCCTGCCACCAGGCGTTGACCTCCCGAAGGGGCATTTCATCCAACCGTTCCGCCCTATACAAGTCCTCCCGAATACGGCGGAACGAACTGGCGGAGAGACCGGCAGTCTGGGTGGACAGATTTTCCAGGGTGATGGTCAGCCGCTCAATCTCAATGGACGTCTGGGACATCATATACTGAAACTGCCGGTTCTTAAACTCGGCGATAGTGCGGGGCTTGCGAGGATCCTGAATAGGCGTGAGGTTCTTCCACTTGACCAATTGCTGTAGGTCCAGCGTCAACTGCTCCGGGGTATAGTCTGAAAAGACAGCCTGCTCTCGCAGCAGAACCAGAACGGTGTCCCGATCCATTTGATAGTGCATCTTCTGGTGCTCCAGATAGAAAATGCGCATGATCGTACGATATACGGTGTAGTTGTCCGCGGATAGATATCTGGTCTCTGGTATGCTGTCTAATAGGTCGGCTCGCAGCATGCTCCATCAGCCTTTCCGACTCAATCTCTTTATTGGCTTCATCATACTATATCCGTCTCAACATTACAATCGTATATAATGATTTTTGTTTCATACAACTCGATTACACCATCAAAAGAATTAATGGAGGCTTATTTTAGCCAGCAGGATGATTTGGAGAGTCAAGGAATAATTAAAGATGATAATTAGTGTTGTCTTTCGTGTTTCATTAACCGGCTTTTAAAAACTTTTTTGAAGAGCTCAAAAATCCGGCAGCGTTTCAAAAGGACTTTTCGGATGCTAAAAGAGGTGACTGCTTGGATGCAGTCACCTCTTTTGCGAT
>UMHP01024172.1_pt1 | contig 34614 bp, 32 predicted proteins | sample 1965571 | NCBI WGS metagenome assembly UMHP01 (sample SAMEA4836103, study PRJEB28245) | human gut metagenome | biome: gut microbiome; material: fecal sample | place: Denmark | collected 2008
AGCAAAATCCCACTAAACCCTATAGGTTGCGGATTTGAGGTATATCTTATAAAAAACGTCTGTTTGACATTCCGGATACGCGGAAAATACATAATATTCCGATTCCCCGTTTAGGAGGACTTTCATTTTTTCCGGTTATTTTAATATCCTTATGCTTCATCACAGGAATCCGCTATTATATGGATTATCCGGTAGATATATTATGGGCGTCGAGTCTGTTTGTCCAATATTTATTCTTTGTGGTAGGACTTACTTTATTATATCTGATTGGGGTAGCGGATGATCTGGTAGGAGTTGGTTATCGTTATAAGTTTATGGTTCAGTTTCTTGCAGCCTGCTTTTTCCCTCTGTCGGGATTGTGGATCAACGACTTGGGAGGTTTGATGGGACTTCACGAAATACCAGCTTATCTGGGTATGCCCTTGACCGTTTTTCTAACTGTATATATTACGAATGCCATTAATCTGATTGACGGCATTGACGGTTTAGCTTCCGGATTAAGCAGCATAGCTTTGGGATTGCTGATCATTGTTTGTGTACTGGTCGGTCAATGGACACATGCCCTTCTGGCAGCTGCCACACTGGGGGTACTCATGACTTTCTATTATTATAATGTATTTAGCGGATCTGGGAAAAAACTATTTATGGGCGATGCCGGAAGCTTGACACTAGGGTACGTCCTGAGTTTCCTGCTATTGCACTTCTGGCAGAAAACACCCTTGTGGGATCCGTTTGCCATGAATTTGAATATGGTGATTCTTTCTACTTTGCTTATTCCTCTGCTTGATGTAGTGCGTGTCTTTTATTCCCGTGTACGTGAAGGGCGCAATCCTTTCACTCCGGATAAAAATCATATTCATCATCGGTTGTTGCGTACCGGCATGAGAGTACGCACAGTCATGTTTACTTTGCTTGTGCTTTCTTTGTTTTTTGTTGTTTCCAACTTTATATTGTCATTCTATATCAATACGACGTTCATGCTTTTGCTTGATTTATGCCTTTGGATGATGATACATCTTGTCATCCGCTATTTCATCCTGTCGCATGAGATGTGTACGGGTAAAAAGTGGTATAAAGCATACCGGCATTTTTTCTGGTAATAATTATTAGTTTATATAATTTGTAAAAATGAAAAAGATAAATTTCGGGTTATTATTATTTATTCTATTGGCGGGTACCTCCTGCATCTCTTCTAAAAAGATGGTTTATATGCAGGGAGTCGATTTTCTGGAGAAACATCCGTCTGAAATAAAACAGGATTATGAATTACGTATTAAGCCGGACGACCAGCTATATATTATGGTAAGTAGTAAAGAACCCGAATTGCTTGTTCCGTTTGCCAATACCCAGATTCTTGGTTCCTCTTCTTCCGGAGGTACAAATTTGCAGGAAACCACGGGTTTTCAGGTAGATAAAAACGGCAAGATAGACATCCCCGTGCTAGGTGAGATACATGTTGCGGGGCTTACCCGCCTTCAATTGGCCGAAGAAATCAAAAAACGTCTGGAGGATGGTCAATATATCAAAGAACCTACAGTCAGCGTACGTATCAAGGGACTTAAAGTATCTGTAATGGGAGAAGTGGGCAACCCGGGGGTGCATGAAATGGCGGGTGACCGTATCACTTTGCTCGAAGCATTGAGCATGGCAGGAGATTTGACTCCTTCGGCCAAGCGTACTAATATCCTGGTGCTTCGTGAAGAAGATGGAAAGCGGCAGACCTATAAAATAGATTTAACTTCCGGTTATGATGTGCTTGAGTCTCCCTGCTACTATCTTCAACAAAACGACGTAGTGTATGTAGAACCCAATAAATCGATCAATGTGAAAGGAAGTTCCGGTTTATCTTATTTAGGTGCCGGAGCGAGTGTTATTTCCGTATTGGCTTCTATCATTTCATTAATATTAGTAATAAGCAAATAAGAGAACTATTATGGAATATATTCAGGAAAGTGAAAAATCAGCCAGAAAAGACGAGGGAGGAATCAACTTCCGGGATATGGTTGATTTGGTCTTGGCAAATTGGTACTACTTTGTTCTCTCAGTAATCATTTGTGTGGGTGCCGCCTATTTTTATTTGCTGACCATCCAGCCTGTATATCAGCGTCAGGCAGTTATGCTGGTAAAAGATAAAGAGAAATCCGGTTCGGATATGTCTGCCATGCTCGAAATGAATGGTGGAATAGCAGGTTCCGGTGTCGACAATGAGATTTACATCCTTCGTTCCCATCAGTTGCTTCGTGAAGTCGTCAGTCGTCTGAGTCTGGATGTCAATTATATGGAAGAGGGATTGCTTCGTGATACACCGCTTTATGCGGAATCTCCAGTTACTGTCCATTTTATTGATACTTATCTTGCACCTGTTTCTTTTCATATAACTCCTGTCAATACAACACATTTCCGTATATCTGATTGGGAGATGGGAGAAGAGAATCGTTTGCAGGATCAGGAACTGGCTTATGGCGACACTCTTCAGACGAAGGCGGGAAGAATAGTGGTCTTATTGAAAGCGGAGAAATTATCCGCTTATCTTTCGCGTCCTATACTGGTGAGCAGAATGAATCCGGAAGTTGCGGCAATCATTTATCAGTCTGAAGTGGCTACCTCCCTTGCGGGCGAGCGCACTACATTGGTGCAGATCACTTGTTCCGACAGAAATATTTCCCGTGCGGATGCGATATTAAACACTTTGGTCAAGGTTTATAGCGAAACGATTATTGAAGATAAGAATCGCATTGCCGCCAATACTGCAAAGTTCATTGATGAACGAATTTCTATCATCAGCAGTGAATTGAGTGATGTGGAAGAAGATCTGACGGATTTCAAGCAACGCAATCAGATTGTGGATATGAGTGCCAATGCCAGCCAGTATCTGGCTGAGAGCAGCAAAGTAAAAGAAGAAAGCGCCGAGTTGGAAACGGAACTTTCCATCGCTCAATCTATTAAAAGCTATCTGGTTGATGCGACTCGTAAAGATCAGCTCATTCCTAATGTCACAGGAGTGGGGGATACCAATATGCAGACTCAGATCAGTACGTACAATGAATTGATGTTGCAGCGTAACCGCCTGAAGGCCAGTTCCGGTGAAAAAAATCCTGTAGTCCGGGCTGCCGATCAGAATCTGGAAGGAATGCGTACTACGATTTCCGGTTCGATAGATAATTATATGAAGACTTTACGCTTGCGGCTGAACAAGGCAAAGAGCATTGAAGATCGTTTGGTTTCTAATATTCAGGCTGTGCCGAAACAGGAGAAAATGGCTCTCAGCATTATGAGACAGCAGTCTATCAAGGAAACCCTTTATACGTTTTTGCTTAATAAACGGGAGGAAAATGCCTTGCAGCTGGCAATTACAGAGGCTAATATCCGGGTGGTGGAGGACCCCTTCGGTTCTTATATTCCCGTATCTCCGGCACGTTCTTCCATTCTAGCAGCGGCTTTTATAGTCGGACTATTGATACCGTTAGGTGTACAAGTGATTGTATTGTTGTTGAACACCAGTGTACGTGGGCGTAAAGATATTGAAGAATATACTACTATTCCTATTGTAGGTGAGATTCCTTCCCGCAAAGAATCTGAAGGGGATGAGGCTATTGTTGTCAGTGACAGCAGGAATGACCGAATTTCCGAAGCCTTCCGAATGCTGCGTGTAGATATGAATTTTATAGCCAAAGATGCCCGTGTGCTTATGTTTACTTCAACATTGGCAGGCGAAGGCAAGTCGTTTGTATCACGCAATTTAGCGGTTGCCTTAGCCATTTCCGGCAAAAAGGTTGTATTGGTTGATACGGACTTACGCAAACGTACTCAAAGTAAATTAGCCGGCATCAAACGCAAAGAAGGATTGAGCACCTATCTGTCCGGTCAAAACTTAAATTGGGAAACTCTGGTCACTCCGGCGGCTTTCCATCCTCAGGTAGACGTGATTTTTGCAGGGATTATCCCTCCCAATCCGTCAGAACTTCTTATGAGTGACCGTCTGGAACTGTTGATAGAAGAACTGAAGAAACGATATGATTATATTATTCTTGATAGTGTTCCTGCTCAGATCATCGCTGACGCGTCTATCGTGAATCGTGTATCTGATCTGACGATTTATGTAATCCGCGATGAAGTGCTGGACCGTCGTTATCTGCCCGAATTAGAGCGTTTACATATGGAAGGTAAATTTAGAAATATGTGTATCGTGCTGAATGACAGTCAGATTGAAAAGAAAAGATATGGTTACGGTTATGGATACGGTTATGGCTATGGAAAAAAATATGGTTATTATGCAGAAGAAAAGCCGGATAAAAAATAATATTTATTTTACGATTGTATGGTAATGGTACAAGAATCACGCGTAAAGAAAACATTGCTGAATGCACGCGTCAATCTTATTTTTTATTTCCTGACTCTGGTTCTTTCCTTTTTTTCCCGGAAGATCTTTTTGGATTGTCTGGGAGCTGATTTTATGGGACTGACAGGAACGCTCAGTAACCTGTTAGGTTTTTTGAATTTGGCGGAATTAGGAATAGGTGGTGCTATTGGATACGTGCTTTACAAACCCCTTTTTGATCATGACGAGTCTAAGATCAATGAGATTATTTCAGTATTCGGCTACCTGTATCGTTGGATAGGGTTCGTTATTTTAGGGGCAGGATGTTTGATTGCCTGTTTTTTGCCATTGATATTTCCGAATACGCAGTTTGATTTAGGTCTTATTTATTTTGCCTATTTTTCATTTTTGATTTCCTCTCTGATCGGGTATTTTGCTAATTATAAGCAAACGTTGCTTGGGGCGGACCAGAAGAACTATGTGGTGACGGCGTATTTTCAAACCGCTACTTTGATGAAGACGCTGATACAGATGGCTTCTGCTTATTATACAGGAAACTATTATCTATGGGTTATTATAGAACTTGTATTCGGTGTTATTTATTCAGTGATTTTAAATTGGAAAATTAATCAGGTATATCCATGGTTGAATAGTGAAGTTCGACAGGGAAGGCTGTTATTTAAAAAGTATCCGGAAGTGATGAAGTATACTAAACAACTATTTGTACATAAATTAGGAGGTTTTTTTCAATTTCAAACTACTCCCTTTTTGATTTATACTTATATATCTCTGCAAACTGTTGCTTATTATGGCAATTATACAATTATTATAGATAAAACAAACTTATTAGTAAATAATTTTTTAAGTAGCACAGGAGCCGGAATCGGAAATTTAATAGCGGAAGGTAATCAATCTAAAATTATTCGCGTTTTCTGGGAATTGATTGCTGTACGTTTCCTAACTGCGGGAAGTGTTGTTTTTGCCATTTTTAGCTTAATTGATCCGTTTATCGTATTATGGTTGGGAAAAGAGTATTTGCTTCCGACTACTACTCTTTTTCTAATTTTGACTGTTCTTTTTATTAATCAAATAAGAGGTGTTATCGATCAATTCCTTTATGGATACGGACTCTTTAATGATACATGGTCGCCTATTGCCGAATCTATAATTTATTTGATTACTGCTATTATCGGTGGATATTTTATAGGTTTAAATGGTATATTATTAGGCAATTTGATCAGTCTTTTATTAATCATTTGTATATGGAAACCATTCTTTTTATATACAAAAGGATTTTGCTTGTCTGTAGGTTTATATTGGATAACTATATTCAAATATATAATGATTTTGCTGGGATGCCTGATGATAACGAGATTGTTGGTTACTAATTATATTCATGTCAATCCGTATAAGAGTTTCTATACATGGATATTATTGGCAGTTCTCGCAATGTCGTTGTTTTCTTTCATCTATTTTTTTTCCATGTGGGTGTTTACCAGAGGAACACGTGATTTTGTTAAACGTTTTATAAAATATAAATGACACCGAAAGTTATACATTATTGTTGGTTTAGTGGTGAGAAGAAGCCAAGGCTGATTCGTAAGTGCATTAAAAGTTGGAAAAGGGTAATGCCTGATTATCAAATAAAATGTTGGGATGACAATAGCCTTGATTTTCAAGTGTACACTGATTCTTCCCTCTTCGGAGTACAAGGGATTGAGGCTGGAATTATGGGAGCAGAAAAAGGAAATTCGTATATCCGTGAACTATGAGATATTATGAGAACTGTAATTTTATAAAATTGGATGGAAACTACGATTTTACTATGATCCCAAATGTATTAGTTAATGTGTTTCAACAATATGGTTATAAGGAAAATGATATAACTCAATATTTATTAAACAATGCTGTAATTTATTCTACCGAATACTTTACAAATATCAATTCAGCTAAATATAGGAATCAGAATTATGCGTGTCATTGAAATACAAACTCATGGACACCTGTAGAGCATCGTGGTCGTGTATATCATTTCTTTCTGAAATATGATTTAATGTTTGTTTATTCTTTTATCGAAAAGAATTTGCATGATATATTGAAAAAGCAAGATATTTGGTGATGGGTTTTACGCAGTATTTTTCATGTATGCATAGTGATAAGATTTTAAAATCAATTAAATTAAAAACTAAAAGATGAGTGTGATACCAAAAGTTATTCATTATTGCTGGTTCAGTAAAGAGAAAAAGCCTCGTTTGATACGTAAATGTCTTAAAAGCTGGCAACAGATCATGCCGGATTATTATATAAAGTGCTGGGATGGGGAGAGTTTTGATTTTGATAGTGTTCCTTTTGTCGAGGAAGCCATAGAAAATAAGAAGCGGGCTTTTGCTGCTGATTATGTCAGATTGTATGCTCTTCGGAAGGAGGCATTTATTTGGATAGTGATGTTAAAGTTTTCAAGCGTTTTGATGATTTTTTATATAATGATTTTTTGTGGGAACTGAGTATGGAGAATTTGATATTGAATCTGCTATTATGGATGCTGTAAGCGGAAATGAATATATAAAAGAGTGTATGGAGTTTTATAAAAAAACATTTTGTACAAGAGGATGGAAGCTTAGACGTGGTTGATGTTGTAACACATATTATGTCTCGTTTACTCATTCCTTATGGCTATCGGATAGGAGATAAGACACAACATTGGAATGCTTGTATAGGGGGGAGAAGTTGTGAGATCACTATTTATTCTACCCAATATTTTAAGAACTCAAATGTAAATGCCGATAAGGAATGTTATGCATATCATCATTTTGCAAATAGTTGGGTGTAATTTAAGGAACGAGGTAAGCTGTTTCATTTTTGTCGGCGTCATGACATGATGCATTGGTATCCTCAAATTGAGAAAAAAAAATGTTTAGATAAAAATTCTTCAAATAGCTTTCGGCAATATCTTTTCCATTTATGGCAGTGGATAAGCTTTAGTAAAAAATAATATCTATCGACGAACACTATAAAACATTAATTAGATTGTATGAAGAAATTGCTTATTGATGTAAATTCAATCGTACCCTATTATGTATCCGGTAAAGTTACTGGTATCGGTCGTACTACGTTAGAACTGATTCAGGCATTGGCAAAAATGGAAGATCTTCCATTTGAAATTATACTCTATTCACAGAATATGAAAGGTATAGGGGGACGTAATACTGATTTATCTTTCAAAAATAAACATTTGTATATTCCTCATCGGGAGAAATATGATAAGCTAGTAGGGAAATTTCCTATTAAAGAGTGCTTTACTAACTATGATATTATGCACATACCTAATAATTTTGAATATGTATATCGCCCGGAAAAATGTATTGTGACTTTGCATGACGCTTTGTTCATGCATATTCAAGAGAAAGCCTTCGCGCATGAGAAGATGAAGGTCATAGTACCTCCTTTTATTCGGAAATGTAAAAGAGTCATTACTTGCTCGGAATATTCTAAAAAAGATATTGTAGAGACGATGCAGGTTGATCCACAAAAGGTATCTGTTATATATTGGGGAGTAAAACATGATGTTTTTTTCCCGATACCGGTGTCTATGGAAAGATTGAAGAATGAATTATCACTTCCTTTGAAGGGAAGCGGATACTTTTTAAGTGTGTCGTGCAGTGCCGAAAGAAAAAGGACGAATGTATTGGTTGATAGTTATTTGGAATATAGTGAACAAAGAAACATATTAAATGACTTGGTTTTATTATGGAATAATCCTCCACAAGAATTGAAAAAGAAAGTGGAAGAAAGAGGGCTAATGAATAGAGTTCATTTTCTTACTAATGTTTCTGATGAGGATTTAGCTCTTCTTTATAACGGGGCAACTGCCCTCTTTTTTCCTTCGGCTTATGAAGGATTCGGCCTTCCGGTACTAGAATCGATGGCATGTGGAACGTTGCCGGTGATATGTGGAAACTCATCTTTGAGTGAAGTGGGTGGAGACGCCGCTATCTATCTGGAAGAAAGAAGATTGAAAGAATCTATGCGCGACGTTATGAAACAATTGGAGGATGTGGAAATGCTGGATAATTATCGGCAAAAGTGCATTGATCAAGCTGATAAGTTTTCATGGGACGAGACTGCCAAACAATATATACGGCTATATAAACAGATGCTTGATTAAGACTTAATAAGAGAAGAACAATGGAGGTACTTAGTACTAATTCTTTGAAAGAATTATTAATGGGCATTAAACATTTTAGCTGGGATAGAGGATATGTCATTAGATTTATCAAGACTGTAATGTTAATTATGCTTAAGACAGAGATGAGGTAATATGAAAATTATATATTGTATCGCTTCTCTTCATCAATCTGGAGGAACTGAACGTGTCATCACTACTAAGATTAATTATCTAGTAGAACAAATGAACTACAAAGTTTATGTAGTAATGTGTAAATCGGAAAAAACTCCTTTTTTCCCTTTATCGTCAAAAGTGGAACTGATTTCTCTGAATATTACATCTAAGACAGATTATTGTCGACAATTATCGGAACTATTATTTCATATTCGTCCGGATATCACAATTTGTACAGGAGGGGCAGAAATATCTTTCTTGAATAGGATAAAAGACGGAAGTTACAAAATACTAGAATTTCATTTCACAAAAAACTTCCTTATTAATTTCGTGAAAGGCATTCGTCATTTACGCTTTAAGAAATTGCATCTTTTGAAAGTGTGGTGGCTACAGAAGAAACTGGTATATCAGGCACGGAAATTTGATAAAGTGGTGGGCTTGACAGAAAGAGATGTGAAGTTGTGGGGAAATCCCTCGAATATGACATTTATTTATAATCCTCTTTCGTTTCGTTCCGTAGAAAAATCGACAACAGAACATAAGAAGATAATAGCAGTAGGGAGTTTTACTCCTGCCAAAGGAATGGACCAGTTAGTGGAAGCTTTTGGAAAGATTGCCTATCGGTTTCCCGAATGGAAGTTGTCGCTCTTTGGTTCCGGACAAGATTACGGATTATTAAAGAATTTGATTATTAAGTATCATATTGAAAATCAAGTGGACTTAAATGAATCATGCAAAGATATTGCCAAGGAATTTATCGGAAGTGGCATTTATGCTTTTCCTTCACGTTCCGATGGATTCGGGTTGGTGCTGACGGAAGCGATGGAATGTGGATTACCTGTAGTTGCATTTGATTGTGAATGTGGTCCTCGTGAAATTGTTTCTGAACGTACGGGGATTTTAGTGCCGCCGCAAGATATTAACACCTTCGCAAGAGCATTGGAGAGACTGATGAACGATGCTGATTTGCGTAAGTCGATGGGGCAATGTGCTCAAAAAGAAGTTGCACGTTTTTATGTAGATAATATAATGCCGCAATGGATTCATTTATTTAGTGAACTGATGAATAGCAAAGAATGCAAGCGCTGATATATATATACTTTCTGATTTTGACTTATTTTGGATGTCGTTTCCTATTTAAGAAATACGGGATGGTTAAAGATCCAATGGGCAGAGCTTTTCTGTTGAGATGTACCGGACCAGAGTTATTCTGGATCTTGACGTTTTCTACAGGAATGCTAGCACTTTCGGCTCCGGCAGGAGTGAATCTGAGTGCTATTCGCATGCAGGTGGTTGAGGTGTTTGTATTGTTAGGATTGTTGTATGTAAATAAGAACAAACCAACTTTTTCTTTGCCCCTGTGCCTTTATACTATTTATTTGGTATGGCTGTTGATAGGATTATCTTATACTCTTTCTGTAGGTTATGGAATCAGAGTTATTTTAAAATATTTATATCCATTCTTAATTGTAACATTCGCTTCGTCTGTAGTTCGTAATCATGAAATCTTTTTAAAAGCTTCTTTTTGGGCAAGATGGGTTGCATTAGCTACTCTGTTTTTCTTTTTTGTTCCGGGAATGAATTTGTTGGTTAGAGGAGTCTTTTGGGGAGGAGCTCCTGCTGGAACTCATTATATTAATATGTGTATTTTTTCATTGGCAATGTTTTACTTTACGAATGAGAAGAAGAAAAATATTATTTATACAATACTGTTTGCTCTGCCTTGTCTTATTTGGGTATATCGTACGGATATCATGGGAACAGCTATGGCATTAGCGGCTTTCTTCTTTATTAAATACAGATTAAAATCATTACCCGTTATCGCTTGTTTATTGGTATTATTCATTGCATCTGTTTTTTTTGTTCCGGCGATAAAAAATAAAATGTTTATTAATTCAGATAAGATAACGGTTGAGCAATTATATAACGGAGAAATATCTAAGGAGAATATAAATACTAGTGGACGTAAAGTTGTTTGGGAAAATTCATTGCGTTGGTTTTATAAAGGAAAAGAGATGATCGGCTCTGGGACAGGACGTTTACAAACTTATTTTTATGCAGAAGCTATAGGTTGGCAGCGTGGTGGACAGGTTCATAATGATTTTATACAGATTTTGTGTGATAACGGTTTGATAGGACTCATTCTCTATCTTACGGCTGTGGTAGCTGTATTTATTCATTGCTTCTATATTTATCATAAAAGAAGTGTGTCTGCTGCTGTGAGAATATGTGCAATAACGGCTGGAGCCACGATGTTGGGAGTCACTTTAACCATGTATAGTGACAATACTGTTAGTTTCTCAATGGCAACACTTGGCTTTCCTTGGGGATTTTATGGAATGGCTTTAGGCTTATTAAAAAAATAACAATAATGTGGACTTATAATATTCGGAATTTTTTACGTAAATCTTTTAAGTTTGGTATATTTATTCCTTTGTCTAATCTCATTCTTATGTATGCAAATAAGATCATACCTGCATCTTGGATAGAAAAGATTGTGAGATATCGGAGAATTTTAATTGAAAGGCGTATCAATCAAATCCTAAATAACTATATGTTTATTGCTGCTGACGAAATAGAAATGACTCCTCCCATAGAGAAAGCTCCGATTTGGTTTTGTTGGCTACAGGGAGAAGTCAATCTTCCTGATATTCCTTCTTTGTGTTTAAAAAGTATTCGAAAATATGCAAATGGGCATCCGGTTATTGTAATAACGATCGAAAATTATCCAAGTTATGTACAACTTCCCTCACATGTTATCAGAATGTATGACCAAGGTAAGCTAAAGAATGCTCATTTTGCTGATATATTGCGTGTCTCGCTTTTATATCAGAAAGGTGGGTTATGGCTTGATTCGACTATTCTCGTAACCGATAAATTGCCGGAGAGTATATTTAATACTCTATTTTATACTATTAAAAACAAGGAGTTTGGTTATTATGTATCACATTGTAGATGGTCTGTGTTTGTTTTAGGTGGGTGGCAGCATAATCCTTTATATGGTATTGTCAGTAATTTGTTTTATGAATATCTTTTAAAGAGCGATTGTTTTGTTGATTATTTCATGTTTGACCATTTGATAGATATAGTCTATAAACAGAATGTCGGTATAAAGGTTATGATTGACGATGTTCCATTTAATAATCCGCATGTGCATACATTGAATGCATTTCTTTGCTCGAAATATGAGGAAAATGTATTTGACGAACTAACAAGAGATACATTTTTATTTAAATTAAACTGGAAATGCTATACAAAGGTGGATTTGGAACGGGAGCCGAATAATTTGTATAATCATTTAAAATCACTGATTGTAGAGTAATCTTATAGAAATGGACGAAAGACTCTCTCAAAGTTTTGATGTGATGAAGTTTCCTTTGGCACTCAGTGTGGTTTATCTACACATTGACCAAGTACCACAAATTACTACATTAGAGTTTGACTGGACACAATCAAATGGGAGCTTTTTATATTATGTAATTACAATTTTGATGTTTAAAATAGCGTCAATTGCTGTACCTTGTTTCTTCTTGATTTCCGGATATTTGTTATTTGCTAATATAGAGAAGATGACGTTTGATATATATTTCCGAAAGATAAACCGTAGATTCAGGACATTGATGGTCCCATATATTTGCTGGAATCTGTTGGCTGTAGCATACTTATATATTACTCAACATATCGAATTAACCTCGTTTGTACAGATATTTCTTGCACCCGCCAATTTCCCATTATGGTTCTTAAGAAATTTGATAGTCATGGTTTTATTTTTTCCGGCTTTTTATTTGCTGATAAATGGTACCCGATATCTGGGATTAATTATTGTAACGGTTTTATTTATATTCAATACCTTTTATTCGGTATCAAGTACGTATGGAGCTATTTCATTTTACTTTTTTTATGTGGGTGCCTATGGTGGAATCTATAAAATCAGTGTATGGAGAATACCTTGTTGCATTAGGAATTTGTGCTATATCGTTACATTGTTGTTACTTCTGATACTATTTATTTTATATGGTAATAATACAGTGCTACTAACCAGATGCTATTTAATAATTGGTACACTATCGTGTATATTCTATGTATATGGCAAAATTGAACACAAAAAGGTACGTATTATCCCACTTTTAACATCCGCAAGTTTCTTTGTTTATGTTTCGCATCGCTTGGGAGCAACTTATATATCGAAAACTTTCTTTTTCTTTTTGCCGCGAGATAGTTATTATTCGGCAACAATAAAATATATGTTGTGTCCTTTAATTACAGTGATATTATGTTTAGGCGTTTATGTATTTATGTCAAAATATTGTTCTAAAATATTTAGCTTATTAATCGGACGAAAATAATATATAATTTATGATTTCAGTAATTATTCCTCTTTATAATAAGGAAAAGCAAGTGGCTCATACTTTGGAATCTGTATTATCTCAAACTTTTCAACGATTTGAGATAGTTGTGGTAAATGATGGAAGTACAGATAATAGTGTGGCAGAGGTCGAAAAAATAGGGGACTCTCGTATACGGTTGATTCATCAAAAAAATGGCGGGGTATCTGCCGCACGAAATAGAGGAATAGAGGATTCGAAATATGAATTACTTGCTTTTTTGGATGCCGATGATGAATGGAAACCGGAGTATTTGGAAGCACAATATAATTTGTTTGAGAAATATCCCATGTGTAGTGTATATGCTTGTAACTATGAGTTTAGAAATGTTGAAGGCAGAATATCTTCAACAATTATCCGAAAACTTCCATTTGTGGAACAAGAAGGTATATTGAGTAATTATTTCGAGGTAGCATGTTGTTCCCATCCACCTTTGTGGACTTCTGCTATCTTGGTCAAAAAAGAATCAATTCTTTCTATAGGAGGTTTTCCTGTTGGGGTTAAATCAGGAGAAGATTTGCTGACATGGGCGAGATTAGCACTAAAGTATAAAATTGCATATGTGACAGTTCCATATGCTACTTTTATCCAAAATAGACCTAATAAGAAAATACCCAAGCGACAACCAGATGCTATTGATTATGTTGGAGAAAGTTTGATATCTTTATATCTAGAATTTCAAAATTTAAGTATGAAGAAGTATATTAGTTCTTATTATAAAGGAAGGGCTATTCATGCCTTAGAATGTTCTTTAGTTCCGATAGCGTTCAACTCAATAAAAAAATCTATTTTCTATAATATATTTTACGTTAAGAATTATTTGCTTTTAGCCGTTTGTATTTTACCGAAACAAGTTATAAAAAGAATATGCAACAAACAAAAACAATTCTCATAATTGGAGGAGATAATGGTGGTGGCAGCGCAGGAGATGAGTTAATGTGTGAAGCAGCTTGTGCTTTTTTTCAGAAAAGAGGTTTTAAGGTTTATACTGATGCTCAATATCTATCATGGAGATCTCCAATTGATGAAGTTATTACTGTTATGCAGTTGCGGAAAGATTGCTATAGAAATAAACTTGAACGTATTCTAAAGTCAGTATTGAAACTCTATAGATTACTACTGCTCCCTTTCTTTATTAAAAGCGAAGGCAATATTCCTTTTTTCTTACATGGGAATGACTTCAAAGTATTACTTCAGAAATGTGATTTTATTCTTTTTGCAGGATGTGGAGGATTAACTGATAAATATATCGTCAATGTTTTGATGTGGTGGAGTATTGTTAAATCGGCGAAAATAATGAATAAGCCGGTATATGTGTCTGGGGTTGGAATAGGACCTATTCATTCCTTGATATGTAAGGAAATGATTAAATATATTGTGGATAATGTAGCTTATATAACTGTACGAGATTATGTAAATAGTTATCGATGGATCCGGCAACTAGCTCATAATCAAAACTATGATTGGGTTCCTGATGATGCTTGCTTTTATACAGGAAGAGATACTTATCAAATAACTAAAAAGAAGGATAGAAAGGTAATAGGGATAAGTTTAATGAGCTCATTATTTAAAAATGAAGATCAATTTTTATCAGTTTGCCAATATTTAAAGTATATTTTCTCAGAATATTATGACTGCACTTTATATTTGTTAGCTATAACACATGAGGACCATAAAATATTATCAGTTGTTTCTCAATTAATAGAGAATAGCATCATCGTACCTCTCTTATCTCCTTCTGCAACTAAAAATATTGTTTCACAATTAGATATGCTTATCACTAGTCGTTATCATGGATGTGTATTTGGAGCTTCACAGGGTATTCCAACCATTGGTCTTTATTCAGAGGAGTATTGGAAAAACAAAAACATGGGAGTGCTGGAAATGTTTGGATGTAAAAATGCTGTGTTTTCCATATGTGATATTCAAAGTAGTAATATGGAAGATAAAATTAGTGAGTTTTTATTAACCCCAGATTTTATTAGACATGAAATGAAGCAAAAGAAAAGTGTATTGATGAAGAAATCATATTTTGTTCATAATAAAATATTTGAGATATATGAAAATACTTTGGGTTAATCCATCTTTTTTAGATTATCGTATACCCTTATATGAAGAATTAAACAGCTTTAATAAAGGGGATTTTTATTTAATTTATAGTAAACAGAGAGTTCCTCAAAGATGTGTTGATAAAATAGAGCATGTCCTAGGAGGAAATGCTATAGGATTGAATTTTGAAAAAACTATATCTATAGGAAGAAAAAGTGATTTTGCAAATACAGGCATTTTATTACCTTTTCCCAAGGGATTATATAAGTTAATAAAGTCAGCAAATGCTGATGTTATTATTGCAGAAGGTTTTTTTCAGTTTACTCCTTGGGCATTATTTTATTCGATAATTAATCGGATCCCAATATTTATAGCTTATGAACGTACAGCTCATACAGAGAGAAATTGCCCTTGGGTGAGAAAGTTGTATCGGAAATTAGTTGCTCTGTTTGTAGACGGATATATTGTTAATGGTTCTTTGACAAAAGAATATCTCATTTCACAGGGTATCCCTGCTAATGTTATATTTCCGGGGGCCATGTGTGCAGATAGTGTCTATTTATCGAATATGTGTAAAAAAATGGGGCAGACAGAAATAGATAGATTAAAAAACAACTTACGTGTAGGGGATAGGGATATTATTTATTTATATGTTGGGCGATTAATAGAGCTAAAAGGAATACAGTATTTGTTGGATGCATGGTTAGAGCATATACAAATTTATTCTAATGATCAGTTATTAATAATTGGGAATGGTTCTTTGTTTGAAAAATTTACCTTTCAATATGGTAAAATAGATACAATATCTTTTTTAGGAGAGATTGATTATTCACAAATATATAAGTATTATGCCATATCTGATGTGTTTGTTATTCCGACATTAGAGGATAATTGGAGTTTAGTCGTTCCAGAAGCTATGTCGTGTAAACTTGCTATTGCTAGTTCCATTTATAATGGATGTTATCCAGAGTTGGTTCATGAAAAGATCAATGGTAAATTATTTGATCCTTTAGAAAGAAAGTCGATAAAAGAAGCACTTTCATTTTTTCATTCTGTAAATTTGGAGTCATATGGAAAGTCTTCGGCTGAGATAGTACAAAAATATAATCCACGTCAAACGGCAGAAAATATTTTAGAAGCTATAAATCTTACTATATTAAAATAATTTTTATCAGAATGAAAATAGAAAAAAAGATATGCCATAAAGACTTTTTTCTATGGGTATGTATAAAGACTGAAATAAATGAAGATTCTTCTTGTCCATAATAGCTATGCTAAATATAGCGGTGAAGAGGCTGTGGTAGATAAAATGGCAGTGATGTTACGTTCTAACGGACATGAAGTATGTTTTTATCGTTCTACTACAGAAGGAAGACGCGAGAGTCTTTTCGGAAAGATTAAAGGATTTATAGCAGGTATGTATTCTTATTCTAGAGTAAAAGGAATGCGTGAAATATTAAAGCGTGAAAAACCGGATATTATTAATGTACATAATTTGTATCCCTTTATTAGTCCGGCAGCTTTATTTGAGTGTAAAAAAGCAGGTGTGCCTGTTGTAATGACGGTACACAATTTTCGGTTGATATGTCCGACCGGATTGTTTATGCGTGATAATAAACCGTGCGAGGTCTGTTTGCAGAAAGGTAATGAATGGAGTTGCATTCGATATAACTGCGAGCATTCTATACTGAAATCTGTTGGATATACATTAAGAAATGTATATGCCCGGTGGACGGGTGCATATAAAAAGAATGTAGATGTATTTGCTTGTATTACAGATTTTCAAAGAAGAAAATTGATAGAGGCTGGATATGATGCGAATAAAGTAACGGTTATTCCTAACTTTATAGAGACTCCACTAAAGTGTATTTTTACTCAAGGTACTTATGTCGCTTTTTGTGGTAGATTAAGTAAAGAAAAAGGTGTTGATTTGATTTTAGAGGTTGCTCGTAGACATCCGGAAATCCCTTTTAAGTTTGCAGGAGAGTTGAGAGATAAAGAGCTTTTTAATGGAATACCTGATAATTGTGAATTGAAGGGATATATATTCGGTAAGGAATTAGATGATTTTTATCAAAATGCAATGTTTTTTGTAATGGCAAGTAAGTGGTATGAGGGTTTTCCTATGAGTATTCTGGAAGCAGCGAAGTTTGGAAAATGTACGGTCGGACCTGATCATGGAGGATTTACGGAAATCATAGGACGTGAGGAAGAAGCTATAGGAAAATTATTCAAACCTAATGATGTACATGACTTGGAAAAGATAATTACGGATCTATGGAGCTATCCCGAGGTAGCTATATCTTTAGGCCAAAAGGCTTGGGAAAAAATGAAACAGGAATATAGTTCGGAAATTATCAGTGAAAAATGGATGTCTTTATTGAAGAAAATAATATGTAAATGAAAGATGAAAGAGAAAACACAAACCTCTGTGACTTTGAGGGGGGGACAAAAAGTGTGCCAAACAGAGAACTACAGGACTTGATATCATTAGAAGTTGTGCTATTCTCTTTGTGATAGCGGGGCATTTCTTTTCGCTACATACATCATTTCGCACTACGAATTTTGAAGGTATATCCATGTTTTTGCAAGCTTGTATTACTCCATTGTTTTCTACCGGAGTACCACTTTTTATAATGATGACCGGGTATTTGAATGCTAACAAAACGGTTGGACGAAAGTATTATAGAGGGATAGGAAGGGTGTTGATAGCCTACCTGTTTTTTTCTTTATTGACTTTGTGCTTTAAGAGGTTTTATCTGGTGGAAGATATCTCGTTGAGAAGTATGATAGAACAAATCTTGAATTTTAGTGCAATTCCATACGCTTGGTACATTGAAATGTGGATAGGCTTGTTTTTATTAACTCCTTTTTTGAATATGCTATACAAGGCTATACCGACATCTAAACAAAAAATATTATGGATTGGTACTTTGTTTGTGATGACGGCATTACCTGATTTGTTTAATCGATATGGGTTGCATTTACTTCCCGGTTTCTGGCAGGGATGTTATCCATTGATGTTTTTTTTCATTGGTAGCTATATCAGGGAGTACCAACCTAAGATGCGCTATGTCTGTTCTTGCTTAGTGATAATAGGATGTTGCCTGATAAATCCGGTATTTAATTTGTTATTTATACGAAATCAAATAATAATTTCTATTGGAGGAGGTTTTGCCGGGGTATTCGGAACAATGATAGCTGTTACATTTTTCTTATTGTTATATCAGTTGAATGTGGGAAATTCAGTAATAAAGAATGTATTTACGAAAGTATCTTTACTGTCACTGGATATTTATTTATGTTGCTATATATTTGATGCTATCTATTATCCTTGGTTTAAAGACCATTATTTTGTTAATCAGTCTCAATTTGGCACATTCTTCTTTGTAATTGTTCCATTGGTGTTTGTGTCTTCATACCTATTGGCCTATTTAAAAGATTTTTTATTCCGTATATTTAAAATTGAACGTCTTTGGAACTAAAATTATGGTATGTTTTTCGAACTGTCTAAATTCTTAAATTTCTTTCTTTCTCCAATTTCTTGGATGTGCTTACTTTTAATCGGAGCACTTGTGTGTAAACGTAAACGGTGGAAAAGAACTTGTCTGATAGGTTGTACGGTAGTTTTTATTGTATTTACAAATAGTCTGTTCGAAGATTATGTGAAATCTCAGACTGTGAAGAAATATAGCAGGGTTGTTCTTGACCCTTCCAAGCATTATAAAACTGCTATTGTGATGGGCGGCTTTGCCGCGATGAATACGCAGACAGGGCAGATGCGTTATGTGGAAGGACGTGCGGACCGATTGTGGGAAGCAGTACGGCTATGGAAAAATGGACAAGTAGAGTCAATTTTGATAACGGGTGATCCGACTTCTCTTATACAAGAAGACGGAAGCTCTACAAAAGAACTATTCCTTAAATATATGGATGAATTAGGTATTCCTCGTACTGCTTTTATATTGGAACAGCGCTCACGAAATACTCGTGAGAATGCAAAGTTTACTAAGGAAATACTGGATACAAGACAAATCGCAGATAAAGAATGTTTGCTTATTACATCCGCTACTCACTTGAAGCGTAGTTTGCAATGTTTTGCAAAAGTTGGGGTATATCTGGATTACCTTCCAGTGAATACGTATGATCCTCCTGCCAATATTGATCATCGTGCCTTTTATCCAGACTGGAAAGTTTCCATAGAATGGCAGGAATTACTAAATGAATGGATAGGGGATTGGGCATATTCTTTGATGGGATATATGTAGTATTAGATTATAAATATTAAGATAAAATGAAAAAGAAAACACAAACCTCTCTAACTTCGAGGGGGGGGGGACAAAGAGTGTGCCAAACATAGTGAAGAAGATACAAAAAATGCGTATTTAGTACGGAATTATCGAGCTTTTATCTATTTATTATTGTCACTTGCGCTTTATGTCTCTTTATTGGTTTTGAATAGTGATTTAAACTATGTTGGATTTAATTATTTCACATCGCAGGTCAGAAGATTTGCGGATGCGATGTTATTTGCACTTCCAGTTTTCTTTTTATACAAGAAAAGATTTCTTTTCCCATATATTATATTAGTCAATTTATATCTGTTATCAAATGTATGGTATTACAGGAATTATGGTACACTAATGCCAATGACATCGTATATTATGGTAGAGAATCTGCAAGGTTTAGGGCCGAGTATCTGGAGTTCTATAAGATGGAGTGATTGGTGGATTTTATTTCCTTCTATCTGCTTTATGGTTTATTACGGGGCATCTGGGAGAATGCTTTCTAAAGGACGATTATGGGAAAATTGGAAATATATCGGAGGAAGTATATTAATGATTTTAGTGATTATACTTCCGTCTTATATCATTCATCCACGCACAGAATATGCGCATCCTTATTCACTTTACACAAATGAGGTAGTACGAGCATTCAGACAATTTGGTTTTATTAATTATTGGAGTTATCAAGCAAATTATCTCCGGGGATGTACTTCGGAAGAAAAGGATTATGCAATCGAGTTCATGAAGGAGCAAGTAGAAAAGCAATCGTTTGCTCCATTGGTAAAGAAGCATCAAAAAAATCTAATTTTAATATTAGTGGAATCATTGCAGGCTTGGCCTATTAATCTGAGTATAGATGGGAGAGAGGTAACTCCCTATTTGAATTCATTGATAAAGAAAGATAGCGTTCTTTATTTTTCGAAAGTGCTTCCACAAGTGAAAGGTGGGCGATCATCTGACGCTCAGTTATTGTTGAACACAGGACTATTGCCTATTGCAACAGGTGCGGCCGCAAGTCTTTACGGGACTCATGAATATCCGTCATTGCCCAAAGCTCTGGCTGGGAATGGTTATACGTCTGTTTCATTTCTTTGTGATGATAAAGCGTATTGGAATCAGGAGGCGACATCGAAGAGTTATGGATTTATGAAACTATATGATCGAATGGCCAAAGGTAATCCAATGGTTCAGGCGGACGAAAATCTTTTTAAATATAGTCTTCCGATTCTTGAAAAAGAAAAGCAACCTTTTTATGCGCAATTGGTAACGTTTTCGGGACATGATGCTGTGAAAACAGATTTTGAAAGTCATTTTGATCATATTAAGTTTGATAATGAGATCGTTAAATTGAACTTGATTATCACCGAATATGTGGACAAGTGTATTGGGCGGTTTATTGAAGCGTTGAAAAGGGATGGACTTTATGAAAATAGTATCATTGTTATCACGGGTGATCATGATAGCATAGCTTATAATCTTTATGAAGGAAGAGAGAAGTGTAATTTAGAGGATAGATATGTTCCATTATTGATTTTGAATGCTCCATTGTATGCGGAATGTGATAAGGTAATCGGTCAATCTGATATTTATCCTAGTTTATTGGATATGATGGGTGTAGGAGGATATTCTTTTCATGGATTGGGTGAAAGTGTATTCAGAAATCAAAGTGATTGTGCCATTTATCATACGGGAGAAATGGCAGGTAATTGCAAAAATGATTCAATCATAAGTAATAAGAGAGAGCGATGGAAAATTTCTGATATACTTATAAAAATGGATTATTTTAAAAGAGACGATCATGACTACATAGCACATGGTGGAGGCAGCATTGACGGACATACATATACAAATAGTAAAGAAGCTGTACTTCGAGCTATCGAAAATGGGAGTCGGTATATTGAAATAGATTTAAGTCTTACCTCAGATAACCAATTAGTCGCTACCCATGACTGGGTTACATTTAATCAACAAACAGACTATTTGGGGGATACGGCTGCAATCTCTCTTTCTGAATTCAAATCCCGAAAGATATATGGTAAATATACGCCATTGGACTATCAGGACATAGATTCAATCTGGCATGCATATCCTTATCTGAATTTAGTAACAGATAAAATATCCGATGTTAACCTATTGGATAAATTTTTTCATCGTTTGAAAAACAGGATGCTAGTAGAAGCTTTCAGTTTCGAAGATTATGTGGCACTAAAAAAGGCTGGGTTTTATCCTATGCTTTCGGGAACGGGGTACAAATCTATATTGGTAAAACACAGTTTAAAAAAACTATTTCAGAAAGATCTTACCACCATAGATTGCTTTACAATGAGTAAGGAAAATTACGATAATGACTGGAAATTTCGATGGATAAATAAATGGTATAACTGTCCGGTTGCTCTTTTTACTATAAATGACAGACAAGAAACAACTAAGTATTTTAAGGATAAAAACGTAAAATGGATTTATTCTGATAATATTATAAGATAAAATCTATACGCGTCTGCATCTCACATGAGATGTTATTTCATATTTGTTTTATGGAGAAATATTTTAATATCAACTACGAATTTAACAAAACAAACGTTCTTTCTTCTATTAGTCAACAACTGATGCAGTCTATTCCCGGCTATATCTGCGTAGCAGATGGTGTGATATTGAATACTGCGAATCGGAAACCGGATTATATGAAAGTAGTGAACGGAAGTATGTTCTCAATTTGTGATAGTAGCTATGTGCCAATTTACTTGCATTGGCTATATGGAATTAATCGGGAGCAATATTGTGGATGTGAAATCTTTATGGATATCATCAGACAAAAGAAGTATCGGATGTTTTTTATGGGAACTTCGCAATCAACCTTACAGGGATTGAGCTACAATCTTTCGAAGATTGATGGACGTATCAATGGAATGACTTTTTATGAGTTACCTTATTGCGATGTAGACAGTTTTGACTATCAGGGCATTGCCCGGATGGTTGAGGAAGATGGTGCAGATATTATTTGGGTAGCTTTAGGAGCTCCCAAGCAGGAAATTTTTATGAGTCGTTTAAAACCTTATTTAAAACGAGGAGTGATGATTGCTGTAGGAGCCGCTTTTAAGTTTTATAGTGGGACAGATGTACAGCGTGCACCACAGTGGATGATACGGATGCATCTGGAATTTCTATTTCGCCTTTTCTCGGAACCGGGAAAGCAATTCAAACGGTGCGGATGGATTGTTTATACTCTTCCCGGATTGCTGTATAGCGAATGGAAGAATAAATATATTCAAAGAAATAAAAGTATATAAGATCTGGCTTTAAGGAAGTGAGAAGTATAACTAATATAGTATGAGATTTTTTTATTTATATTATTGTTCAATTTAAAAACAAACGAATTATGAAAGCACAGTTTTTATTTCAAGGAATGGGTACTGCTGAAAACCCTTATCTGATTCACAATGAAGAAGAGTTATCAGCTTTGGCTGAAACCCTCAACAATCACCCGGAAGGTTACAAAGAGTGTATCGACAAGCATTTCCTGCTCACTGCCGATATTAAGTTGAAAAAAGATTGGACGCCTATAGGTCACAGGTTTGAAGGGTACACTACTATTACACAAAAATATGCAGGTGGCTTCTGCGGAATTTTTGATGGAGGCGGACATCTTATATCAAATATGAATGTAAAAGTAGAGAATATTCATTATACCGGATTGTTTGGATTGGTTCAAGGAACGATCCGCAATGTGGGTGTAGAAGGAAAGATTTCAGTTAAGGGTGGCGCGGCGCATATCGGAGGTATTGCCGGTTTGATGCATCAGGGGCTTCTCGAAAATTGTTATACGAACATAAAGATTGAAGGAACAGGTTTAAATGAATATCCTGAAGCGGGTGGATTACTCGGACGTAGCCAGTATTCTCCTATTAAGAATTGCTATACCCGCGGAAGTATTTCAATGAAAGGAGGACAGCCTACAGTGGGGTGTGTTGCCGGAGATGATCAGCCGGGCATCGTGGTCTATTGGTCGAAAGATATGAAACTGGAGGCTCGTGATTCAGATAATAAGGAACTTAGCATCAGAATTAGCGGTACAGGAGTTGATCATAAGGTAATGACAAGTACCACAATGAAGGTGAATGGAACGGATAAAACGATTCTTGAATTGCTAAATGCACAAGTGAGTGGAGCAATGATTCGCTGGACGCAGAAGGATGGACAGTATCCGGAGTTTGCGAAATAGAACTGAATAAATTCAGGTGAGTGTTCATACGTTTAGTGTCGGGTGCTCACCTGTTTATATAATGGAATATAGACCGATGGCTGTCGTAATCGTATGGGAATGATGTGAATAAAAAAGTGAAGAGCAAAGAAAATACTGAATTTTCTTTGCTCTTCACTTTTTTATTTCTTATAAATCAACTTGCTTGGCACCCCGTTTCCGAAGAGTTCATCGCCCAGCGTTGTAATCTTATCACCTGTAGCAAGCACATAGCGCAGATTATCGCATCCCATGAACGCTCCGAACTCGATAGCCGTCACGCTGGCAGGCAGCTCAAGTGTTCCGGCAAGCCGTCCGCAGTTGCTGAATACCCGTTGGCCGATGGTCTTGAGGTTATGTGGCAGCTTGATCTTCAGGAGATACTTCTTTTGTGCGAAAGTGAAGTCGGGGATAGTCGTCGCATTTGTTTTAGAAATATCCAGAGATACGAGATTCGGCATATAGTCGCGGATCAGTTTGAAGTCGGCGTTATCCAGTTTCCCTTCGATGGTCAGGAAGTTTATGTCCCTGGGTTGCAGACCTGCTTTCATAATCTCGTCTTCCAGTTTGCCCATCGCGCCTACCTGTATGGTTGTTTCCAACGGTTCGCCTTCTATAAATGCAAAGTGCTCCCATCTGTTCTTAAAACGGTAGGCGTCACTGCTGCCCAGCGGGACGAAGATAGCGGTCACACTGTCGGCGAGCGCTTCCGGCAGCAGATTAGGAGCTGTCTTCTTGCGTATTTGACAGATTCTCAAGTTATCACATCCTTTGAAGGCGGCATCTTCGATATTCTTTATCTTTTCGGAAAGGATCACTTTTTCCAGCGTCTGTTTACCTTTGGTCGCTCCGTCCACCACATTCGAGAAAGCGTAGGCAGGGACGAAATTGGCCATATAGATGTAGAACTTTCCGTTAGGATATGTGCCGGCTTTTCCGCTGTACATCTTAATTTCGGCATTGGAGATATCGAGCACTTTCAGGCTGGGAAACTCGTCGCGGAGATGTCTGAAGTCTTCTGCGTTCAGTTTTCCTGTCAGTGTCAGGTGGGTGATGCTGTTAGCTTCTTCTTCCGTCATCATCGAGATCAATGTGCCGGGTTTGCTGACATAATACGTTTTGCTTACTTGTGCGGTAGCTCCCAAAGTACTGGCAGCCAATAAAAAACTTATCAGTAGTTGTCTTATTTTCATAATTATGCAGATTTGTTCAGACAAATATAGGAAAAATAGGTAAGACACGATGTTTTTTTATGTTTTATATCTAATTTTGTAGCGTGATTAACAAAAAGTAAAAATGGAGACAGAAGAAATCAGAGAAAAGAAAGAACCGAAGAGACTTCCTGTATGGGCGTGCATCCTGTTGTTTGCACTGGGGCTTTTCGTCACCTTTGGGTTATATAGTACGATAGGCTTCGGAGTTTTATCTCTGATTCTTGGTGATGAGGCAAGGCATCCCGGATTGTTGGGGCATATGGTGGCGGAAGCCGGCATGCTGCTGGCCGTGCTGACTTCCGCAGTGATTCTGCTCTATTTTGAGCGTCGCCCTTTCTCTGACCTGGGACTGACACTGAAAGGTCATGCACGGGGATTGTGGTACGGACTGCTGGCAGCCATCCTTCTCTACTTGATCGGTTTTGGACTGTCTTTGGCTTTGGGTGAGGTGGAAGTAACCGGTTTTCAGTTCGATCCTCTGAATCTGCTTGCTACCTTTGTGTTTTGCCTGCTGGTGGCTTTGGCCGAAGAAATCATGATGCGGGGCTATATACTCGGCCGTCTGCTGCATACCCGGATGAATAAATTTCTGTCTCTTTTTGTCTCCGCACTGCTGTTCGCATTGCTGCACCTCTTCAATCCGAACCTTGCCTTCCTGCCTATGCTGAATCTGTTACTTGCAGGTATGTTTATCGGCGCTTCCTATTTATATACGCGCAATCTTTGTTTCCCTATCTCCCTTCATCTTTTCTGGAACTGGATTCAGGGCCCGATACTGGGCTATCAGGTAAGTGGAAATGACTTGGGAACCTCCCTGCTGACGCTGCATCTGCCCGAAGAGAACGTACTGAATGGCGGAGCCTTCGGATTTGAAGGCTCGCTCATTTGTACAGTACTGATGATTATCTTTACGATTTTAATTGTCTGGTGGGGAGAAAAACGGGAGGCGATCAGTCTTGCTGTACCCCGATCATGCTAAGCTGAATCCGTTTCCGGTCGGTATCCACGTTCATCACTCTGACCATGACATGCTGGTGGATGGACACGATTTCTGTAGGATCGGAGATGTATCGTTCGGCCAGTTGGGAGAGGTGTACAAGCCCGTTCTCCTTGATGCCTATATCGACGAAAGCTCCGAAATTGGTAATATTGCCTACGATGCCCGGCAGAATCATGCCTTCGCGCAAGTCTGCGATGGTGCGCACGTTCTTGTCGAATTCAAATACCTTGATCGCTTTACGCGGGTCGCGACCCGGCTTGTCGAGTTCCTGCATGATGTCTTGCAGGGTAGGCAGGCCCACAGTCGGCGTGATGTAGTCCGATATTTTGATTTTTTGGCGGAGTTCCTTATTCGCGATCAGTTCGTCTACGCTACATTTCAAGTCCTTTGCCATTTGCTCTACGATGTGGTAGCTTTCCGGATGCACGGCAGTGTTGTCCAACGGGTTCTTTGCTCCGGGAATGCGAAGGAAACCGGCACACTGTTCGAAGGCTTTGGCACCCATGCGGGGGACTTTCATCAGCTCCTTGCGTGAACAGAAAGCTCCGTTCTCGGCACGGAAGTTGACAATGTTTTGTGCCAGTTGCGGACCCAGACCGGATATGTATGTCAGCAGATGACTGCTGGCGGTATTCAGATTCACGCCTACCAGGTTCACGCAGTTTTCCACTGTCTGGTCAAGGGCTTTCTTCAGTTTCGTCTGGTCTACATCGTGCTGGTATTGTCCCACACCGATAGATTTGGGGTCGATCTTTACCAGTTCCGCCAATGGGTCCATCAGTCGGCGACCGATGGAGACCGCTCCACGCACCGTTACGTCATAATCGGGAAACTCGTCACGGGCGATCTTGGATGCCGAATAAATGGAAGCGCCCTGCTCGCTGACCACGAAGACCGGAATCTGCCGGTCGAAGGTCTGATGATTGATGAAGTCTTCCGTTTCGCGGCTGGCTGTTCCGTTGCCGATGGAGATGGCTTCAATTTCATAGGCTTCTATCATCTTGCGGAGTTTGGAAGCCGCTTCACCGGTTTTATTGACCGGAGGATGCGGGTAGATATTCTCATTGTGCAGCAAGTTGCCTTGCGCATCGAGGCAGACGACTTTACAGCCGGTACGGAATCCGGGGTCGATGGCGAGCACCCGTTTCTGTCCGAGAGGGGGAGAGAGAAGCAGCTGGCGGAGATTCTCCGTGAATACACGGATGGCTTCGTCGTCAGCCTTTTCTTTGGACTGGGCGGCAAATTCTGTTTCGATGGAAGGTTTGAGCAGACGTTTGTAGGCGTCGGCGGTGGCATCCCTTACCTGATGGCTGCACTCATTGTTGCCATGTACGAACTGGCGGTCGAGGCGTTCCAGGCAGGCTTCGTCATCCGGACTGATGGATACTTTCAGCAACCCTTCGGATTCTGCCCGGCGGATGGCGAGCAGGCGATGGGAAGTGCAGCGTTTCAGCGATTCGGAGAAGTCGAAATAATCCCGGTACTTGGCGGCCTCTTCCTCTTTGCCTTTCACTACCTTGGCGGTGATTTCCGCCTGACGGGTGAACTGGTTGCGTATGGCGTTGCGGGCACGCTCGTCCTCATTCACTTGCTCCGCGATGATGTCGCGGGCGCCTTTCAGTGCGTCTTCCGTATCCTTGACGTCGCCTTTGACGAAGGTGGCGGCTTTGGCGGTGAGGTTTGGCTCCCTTTGCAGCATCATGATCATGGCCAGTGGTTCCAGTCCCTTCTGACGGGCAGCTTCGGCACGGGTCTTCCGTTTGGGTTTGTAGGGGAGGTAGATGTCCTCCAGTTCCGTAGGATTCCAGGTGGCGTTGATGCGCTTTTCGAGCTCCGGAGTCAGTTTGCCTTGCTCGTTGATGGTACTGAGGATGGTTTCCTTCCGTCTGGCTATGTCGCACAACTTGTCATGTTGCTCCTTGATGTTCTCTATCTGTACTTCGTCCAGTCCGCCGGTAGCTTCCTTACGGTAACGACTGATGAAAGGGATGGTGGCACCTTCGCCCAACAGGCGGAGTGTACTGCTGATTTGTCTTTCCGGTATTCCCAGTAATCCGGAAATCATTTGGTGAAATAGTTCCATAAACAATTTTTTTGCGAATGAATGAGCGACAAAAATACACATAAATCTGTTATAGCCGACAAGTTTTAGTATATTTGCAGGCTAAAATGAGATAGTAACACTTCAAAACTTACGAGTATGATGAGATATATAGGGTGCCTGTTTATCTGTTTGCTATGGCTTTTCCGGGCCACAGAGTTATTTGCTGTCTCTAACGATCAGAAACCCATCCTGATTATCTGCTCCTACAACCCCGCCGCACATCAAACTTCGGTCACTATCTCCGACTATATGGAAGAATATAACAAACTGGGAGGGAAACGTGATATTATCATTGAAAACATGAACTGCAAAAGTTTCTCCGAAGCCCCGCTTTGGAGCGGCATGATGACGCAGATCCTTTCTAAATATCAAGGGGAGAAGCATCCGGCGCAAATTATTCTGCTGGGGCAGGAAGCATGGGCGGCGTATCTGTCGCAACGGGATTCGATACAGGTGAAAGTGCCGGTGATGTGCAGCCTCGCCAGCAGCAACATCGTCATACTGCCCAAGGATACGGTTGCCGGACTGGACACATGGATGCCGGAATCGGTCGATCTTTTTACCGACCACATGAATGTACCGGAATTGAAGTCGGGATTTATCAATCAGTACAATATAGAAGATAATGTCCGTATGATCAAGTCGTTTTATCCGGGTACGGAGCACATCGCCTTTATTTCGGACAATACTTACGGCGGCGTCACCATGCAGGCACTGGTGCGGAAAGAAATGAAAAAGTTTCCCGAACTCGACTTGATCCTAATGGACGGCCGGCGACATACTATCTATACTATTGTAGAAGAGTTGCGTCATTTGCCGGAGAATACGGTGATCATGGTAGGCACGTGGCGTGTGGATATGAACGAGGGTTATTTCATGCGGAATGCTACTTATGCCATGATGGAGGTTACTCCGACCATTCCGACTTTTACTCCCTCATCGGTGAGTCTGGGGTATTGGGCGATCGGCGGAGTGCTGCCCGATTACCGGAAACTGGGGATGGACATGGCATTGGCATCCGTACAGATTGATCAATATCCGGCGGATGAGCAGCAGCACCTTTCCGTGATTGGCAGCAAGGCCGTACTGGACAGCTGGAAGGTGAAGGAGTGGGGACTGGACCCGGACATCCTTCCTTTTGATGTGCAGATTATTAATCAGACCGTATCATTCTATCAGCAATATACTTATCAGATTTGGTCGGCATGTGCGCTGGTTGTCATCCTTGTGCTGGGGTTGTGCATCTCGCTCTTCTACTATTTCCGGACCAAACGTCTGAAGGACGATCTGCTGAAGTCGGAAAAAGACCTGCGGGTGGCAAAGGACCGTGCAGAAGAATCGAACCGCCTGAAAAGTGCTTTCCTCGCCAATATGAGCCATGAGATACGTACGCCTTTAAATTCGATTGTAGGTTTCTCAGATGTGCTCGCTGTGGGTGGCAACACGGAAGAAGAGCAGCAGACCTATTATCAGATTATCAAGACAAACTCGGATTTGTTGCTTCGCCTGATCAATGATATTCTCGATCTCTCGCGCCTGGAAGCGAACAGGGTGACGTTGACTTGGGAAGAGTGTGACGTGGTACAGCTATGCAGGCAAGTGGTGGCATCTGTCAGCGTTTCACGGCAGTCCGGCAATCAGTTTCTGTTTGTCAGCGATTATGAGTCGTTTCGGATGACGACAGACATACAGCGTATGCAGCAGGTGATTATCAATCTGATGTCTAATGCGGATAAGTTCACTAGGAAAGGGCAGATAACACTGGAATTTTCGGTGAATGAAGAGACGGAGATGGCTGTATTCTCCGTGACGGATACGGGGTGCGGCATCCCGAAAGAGAAACAGAAACTGGTATTCGAGCGCTTCGAGAAGCTGAACGAATATGCCCAGGGAACAGGTTTGGGATTATCTATCTGTAAATTGATTGTGCATAAATGGAAAGGGGATATATGGATCGACTCCGAATATACAGGAGGTGCACGGTTCATGTTCTCACATCCGCTTAAAATAGAAAAAGAATGAAACGATTTGCATGTGTTTACGTATGGCTTCTTTGCCTCGTGCTCTCAGTTGCGGCACAGGAAAAAGTAGTGAAGCTGAAAATTGTACAGACAAGTGATGTACATGGTAATTATTATCCTTATAATTTTATTACCCGTAAGGATTGGCAGGGCAGTCTGGCACGAATATACGCTTTTGTGGAGAAAGAACGCGAACAATATAAGGAGAATCTTATTTTACTCGACAACGGCGACATATTGCAGGGGCAACCGACTGCCTATTACTATAATTATATAGATACAGTATCACCCCACCTCTGCGCGGAAATGATGAACTACATGAAATATGATGCCGGAAATATGGGTAATCATGATGTGGAGACAGGCCGAGCCGTGTTCGACCGCTGGATAAATACCTGTGACTTTCCTGTATTAGGAGCTAATGTCATCGATACATCGACCGGAGAACCTCATCTTCCTCCTTATAAGGTCATGGAACGTGACGGAGTAAAAATCGTAATCCTTGGAATGATCACTCCTGCCATCCCCGCATGGCTCTCGGAGAATCTGTGGAAGGGACTGCGTTTCGACGACATGGAGGAGACTGCACGCAAATGGATGAAGATCATCCGTGAAAAAGAGAATCCGGACTTGATGATTGGCTTGTTCCATGCAGGACAAGAGGCTTTCAAAATGTCCGGTAAGTATAACGAAAACGCTTCTCTGAATGTGGCGAAGAATGTCCCCGGTTTTGACATTGTACTGATGGGGCACGATCATGCGCGTGAATGTAAGAAAGTGATGAATGTGGCAGGTGATTCGGTGTTGGTCATCGATCCGGCAAGCAACGGAATTGTTCTGTCCAACATCGATGTGACCTTGAAATTGAAAGATGGAAAGGTGCGCAACAAAGATATAAAAGGAGTATTGACCGAAACGAAAGATTATGGAATCAGCGAGGACTTTATGAAGCATTTTGCTCCTCAATATGACACTGTTCGTAACTTTGTCTCTAAAAAGATCGGTACATTCACCGAGAGTATCTCAACGCGTCCTTCTTTCTTCGGACCGTCTGCTTTTATCGACTTGATCCATACCTTGCAGCTTGAAATCACCGGTGCGGAGATATCCTTTGCGGCACCGCTTTCATTTGATGCGAAAATTAATAAAGGAGATGTGTTTGTCAGCGATATGTTCAATCTGTATAAGTATGAGAATATGCTATATATGATGACTTTATCCGGAAAAGAAATCAAGGATTATTTGGAAATGTCTTATTTCATGTGGACCAATCGGATGAAGTCTCCGGACGATCATCTGCTTTGGTTTAAGGAGAAACGTCGCGAAGGTGCGGAAGACAGAGCTTCTTTCCAAAATTTCAGCTTCAATTTTGATTCGGCATCGGGAATTATTTATACCGTAGACGTCACCAAGCCGCAAGGGGAAAAGATTACGATTATCAGCATGGCAGACGGTAGTCCTTTCTTCATGGATAAGATTTATAAGGTGGCTTTGAACTCTTATCGGGGGAATGGCGGTGGAGAACTGCTGACGAAAGGATCAGGCATCCCTCAGGAGAAATTGAAAGAACGTATCATCTTCTCTACGGATAAGGACCTTCGTTTCTATCTGATGAATTATATAGAAAACAAAGGTACTATGGACCCGAAGGCATTGAACCAATGGAAATTCGTTCCTGAAAAGTGGACTGTTCCGGCTGCCGAACGTGATTATAAGTTTTTATTCGGAGATAGTCAATAAGTAGGCAAAAGTGTTCTTTTTGACAGATAATCTCTCGCCTTAGGTTGAACATCTCATTATTACTGGTATCTTTGTCGCAACCAAAAGAGAGAGTGTATGGATATTCAAGTTGTTCCTAAGATAGGTATTTCTTCGGTAGTTCATTCTAAACATATAGATCCGGATAGTATTGATGTAGTCGGCAATGATATAGCGCTCTTCGACACGGAGAGCGTTACTTCCCTTTATAATGGCCCCAGTAAACTGGAAGTGGTGAGCATCGGACTTTGTCTGGAAGGCTCTACTCGTTTTAATATCAGTCTGCGTGAGTTTGAACTGATTCCGGGCAGAATGGTTATTGCGTTGCCCAATCAGATTATCGAACATCGTCAGTTCAGTCCCAATTTCAGAGGGATTTTCTTTGCTGTATCAAAAAGTCTGTTGGAATCATTGCCCAAGGTCGGTAATGTGCTCTCCTTCTTTTTCTTTCTGAAAGATTACCCTTGCTTTGATCTCAACCTGCACGAGCAGGAAATGATTAAAGAGTATCACGCTTTTATCAGAAAGAGATTGAAAAATAAAGACGATAGGTACCGTAGGGAGGTAGTAATGGGATTGATGCAGGGTTTCTTCTTTGAGCTTTGCAATATCTTCAACAGTTATGCTCCGGATGCTTCTGCCGTTGTCAAAAGTAAAAGTCGTAAAGAATATATATTTGAGCGCTTCTATGAATCTTTGGTTCAGTCTTATCAGTCGGAACGCAGCGTGAAGTTTTATGCGGATCAGTTGTGTCTGACGCCGAAACATCTGTCCGGAGTTGTCAAGGAAGTCAGCGGGAAGACGGTAGGGGAGTGGATTGACGAATTAGTGATTCTGGAAGCGAAGGCACTCTTGAACTCTTCGAGCATGAACATACAGGAGATAGCCGATCGTTTAAACTTTGCCAACCAGTCATTCTTCGGTAAATACTTTAAGCATTATACCGGTATGTCTCCCAAAGAATACCGGAAAAGCAGATAGCTCCCAAAATTACAAAACTACAGAACGCCTGAACGCACTCGGCTCAATGTTTCCGGTGTCATCAGCAGGTAAGAAGCTATGTGTGCCAAAGGTGCCCGTTTGATGATTTCCGGATGAGTTTCGAGCAATAGATTATAACGCTCGCGGGCGGATTCGAAACGCCAGGAATCGGCTTTGGTTTGCGATACAATCAGGGAATATTCAAGTATCTTCCGATAGAACATATTGATTTCCCAGTTTTGCTTTGTCAGCTGCATCATTTTGTCATAAGGGAACAGGTATATGACAGCAGGCTCCAGTGTCTCTATGATCAATCGGGTAGGGACTTGTTTCAGCAGACTTTCGATACACATCAGGATACAGCCTTCGTATGAGAAGTGTTCGGTAACGTCTTTTCCGTTTTTATAATAATATTGCCGGAGCATCCCTTTCCCGACAAAAACTAATTCATGGGCTACTTCTCCTTCATTAAGTGCGATCACTCCTTTAGGATATTCTTCACGTATCAGGATGCTTTCTATCTGCCGGCGTCCCTCTATGCTCATTTCGGGAAAGCGGGAATTTACGACGGCATTTACAGTTTCTCTTAGTAGTGTATCCATGTCATTATAGTCTTGTTATGTGCAAAAGTACTAAAAACGGTTGATATAAATCAAGTTGATTCAAAAAAGATGTATCTTTGTCTCCAAAATAAGGATGTATATGATAATGAATAAGATAGTAGGAATGGCAGCTTTACTGCTTTGTCTGACAGGTTGTGTCAGAGATAATGATGCAATATATTACCCTGTAGGCGATGTGGATATTGAAAGAGGAGGTCCGGCGTTGGAAGTCGGAGAGGGGGATGTATTGGTAGCGCGAAGTTTCAATGAAGAAGATTATGTGCTGGATACGATAGCCCAATATCCGAATGATCCGACTTTGGGTAAACTGACGTTTATGATTGACTTGAAAAATCAACAGAAAGATCAGAATGTGGCGGATTTCAACGGAGTGGGTAAATCAAAACTGACTATGAGTCTTGGCTATAAGGATGGTAATTACCCGTCGGAGAGTCAGGTTCCTATTTATACTTCTCAGGACGTCACAGCTAAATATGCAGTCAAACTTCGTCTGAAAGGAGAATTGCTTGTATCCGGTGACGAATGGATGATCGATTATGTGTATGCGCAGCTGGCCAGCTTGTTTCAGCCTTATCCGCCTGCGAATTTCCCCGAAGTCTTTATGTGCAAGGGAGGTATGAAGCTGGGGACTTTCGATTCGTTCCGAAGAACCTGTACATTCGATATCACTTATGATCGTTCCGACCTCTCTTTTAGTCAATTGTACTTCAATTTATTTATCAATCTGGCCGGTCAGAAGCGGGAAAACAGAGTCCGACTGCGGATTGATAAAGAGTCTTACTTTGAATTGTACGAGCAGAGTGAAGAAATGTAAGTAAGCAGCGTTTTTCTTCATTTATTGACGGGTATCCATGTGAAAGACAATCGTTTTACATGGATATAACATTCTTTTACAGAAAAAACTTTGAATGCTCAAATAATTATTAAATCTTTTAACATCTTAATACAATATCAATAAGCATATCCTTCTTTTTTAATTATGCTTATTTTACCTCTTCTACTTTATATTCATCCTTCACTTTCCTGCATTTAAAGACGCAGTAATCCGGATTATTTAAAGCGTTATCAAGGCTTTGTGGCAAAACGATCTCTTTCGTTTGTTTGTTGATTGCTATCAATGCGTAATAAATACCTTCTTCTTTGCATTGTTCAATCAATACCTTTTTTAATTCTTTTACGTTATATTCCATTTCTTGAGATATGAACCCAATAAAAAAGCCTCTTACTTCAATGTAAGAGGCTAACTAAAATAAGAGTAGTGGGTACGAGAATCGAACTCGTATTACATGCGTGAGAGGC
>UMHP01018261.1_pt1 | contig 32850 bp, 23 predicted proteins | sample 1965571 | NCBI WGS metagenome assembly UMHP01 (sample SAMEA4836103, study PRJEB28245) | human gut metagenome | biome: gut microbiome; material: fecal sample | place: Denmark | collected 2008
CTTCTCTGTCTCGTACTCTACGTGGGAAGTGGAAATTGTGATACCACGCTCTCTCTCTTCCGGAGCCTTATCGATATTTTCAAAATCAGTAGCTGTGTTACCGGCAACTCTCTCTGCAAGTACCTTTGTAATAGCTGCTGTTAAAGTTGTTTTACCATGGTCAACGTGTCCAATGGTACCAATGTTACAATGCGGTTTAGTTCTGTCAAACTTAGCTTTTGCCATTTTAAAACGTCCTCCTTAATTTGCGCCCATTGGGCTATTCTATTTAACTAGGCTGAATAATATTATATTCTATTCAGAAATGTTTTTCAAGCCTATTTCGCACCTTTTCTTTCAGCGATGATCTTCTCCTGAACGCTCTTCGGTACCTGCTCATATTTCTCAAAGAACATGGAGTAGTTACCACGTCCCTGTGTGCTGGAACGAAGGTCTGTGGAGTAACCGAACATCTCTGCCAGCGGTACGAATGCTTTTACAAGCTTTCCTCCGCCGATGTCCTCGAAGCCCTCGATACGGCCGCGGCGGGAGTTGATGTCGCCGATAACGTCGCCCATGTATTCCTCAGGCATCGTTACCTCTACCTTCATGATCGGCTCAAGAAGCACTGCGCCTGCCTTTGCCATAGCATCCTTGAACGCCATGGATCCGGCAATGTGGAATGCCATCTCGGAGGAGTCGACCTCATGGTAGGAACCGTCGAATACATCTGCGCATACGCCCAGTACCGGGAATCCGCCAAGGATACCAGCCTTTGTGGCCTCTTCGATACCCTCGCCGACAGCCGGGATGTATTCCTTCGGAATCGCACCGCCCACAACGGAGGAAGTAAACTTGAAGGTCTCTTCGCCGTTGGGATCCATCGGTGTGAAGTGTACTTTACAGTGACCGTACTGACCACGTCCGCCAGACTGTTTTGCGTACTTGCTGTCCACATCCACAGCCTTTGTGAAGGTCTCTTTGTAAGCAACCTGGGGAGCGCCCACATTGGCCTCTACCTTGAACTCACGAAGAAGACGGTCAACGATGATTTCAAGATGCAGCTCGCCCATACCGGAGATGATGGTCTGGCCAGTCTCTTTGTCGGTATGAACACGGAAGGTAGGATCCTCCTCTGCCAGCTTTACTAAAGCCTCGCCCATCTTGTCCTGACCAGCCTTGGTCTTGGGCTCAATGGCGATGTCGATAACCGGCTCCGGGAACTCCATGGACTCCAGGATTACCGGATGCTGCTCATCACAGATGGTATCACCGGTGGAAGTTGTCTTGAATCCAACGGCAGCGGCGATATCACCGGAGTACACCTTATCCAGTTCCTGTCTCTTGTTGGCGTGCATCTGAAGGATACGGCCAACACGCTCTTTTTTGTTCTTTGTTGCATTCAGTACATAGGAACCGGAGTTCATTGTACCGGAATACACACGGAAGAATGCCAGCTTACCAACGAACGGGTCGGTCATGATCTTGAATGCAAGAGCAGAGAACGGCTCGTCGTCGGAGGAGTGACGCACGATCTCGTTGCCATCCATGTCAACGCCTTTGATGGGCGGGATGTCAAGGGGAGACGGCATGAACTCGATCACAGCATCCAGAAGTTTCTGAACGCCCTTGTTTCTGTAAGCAGTACCGCAGCATACAGGGATCGCCTGGCATTCGCAGGTTGCCTTACGGAGAACCTTTTTCAGTTCTTCAACGGACGGCTCCTCGCCATCCAGATACATCATCATCAGATCGTCATCCAGCTCGCAGATCTTCTCAACCAGCTCGGTTCTGTAAAGCTCTGCATCGTCCTTCATATCTTCCGGAATATCAGTTACAGTGATATCATCGCCCTTATCATCGTTGTAGATGTAAGCCTGCATCTCAAACAGGTCGATGATTCCCTTGAACTCGTCTTCCTTACCGATCGGGAGCTGTAAGCAGATGGCGTTCTTTCCGAGACGGGTACGGATCTGGTCTACGCAGCCGTAGAAGTTTGCACCCAGGATATCCATCTTGTTGATGAATGCCATTCTCGGTACGTTGTAGGTATCAGCCTGACGCCATACGTTCTCGGACTGAGGCTCAACACCGCCCTTTGCACAGAAAACGCCGACAGCGCCGTCCAGAACACGCAGGGAACGCTCAACCTCAACAGTAAAGTCTACGTGGCCTGGGGTATCAATGATGTTGATACGGTGCTCCAGAGCGCCTGCCTTGGGCTTCGTCTTTTCCTGAAGAGTCCAGTGGCAGGTGGTAGCGGCTGATGTGATCGTGATACCTCTCTCCTGCTCCTGCTCCATCCAGTCCATGGTAGCTGTGCCTTCGTGAGTATCACCAATTTTATAGTTAATACCAGTGTAATACAGGATACGCTCAGTGGTCGTTGTCTTACCGGCATCGATATGAGCCATAATTCCGATATTTCTGGTTCTCTCCAACGGATATTCTCTTCCAGCCAAGGATTTGTCCTCCTTTTAGAATCTGTAATGAGCAAATGCCTTGTTGGCCTCTGCCATCTTGTGCATTTCCTCTTTCTTCTTTACAGATGCACCGGTGTTGTTTGCTGCATCCATAATTTCGTTTGCGAGTCTTTCGATCTGGGTCTTTTCAGATCTCTTTCTGGAATAGAGAGTGATCCAGCGAAGTCCCAGAGCCTGTCTTCTCTCCGGCTTAACCTCGATCGGTACCTGGTAGGTGGCGCCGCCGATACGTTTTGCCTTAACTTCCAGAACAGGCATGATGTTGTTCATGGCTTCCTCAAAAACCTCTACTGCGTCTTTTCCGGTCTTTGCTGCAACTTCCTCAAAAGCGCCGTAAACGATCTTCTGAGCAACGCCCCTCTTGCCGTCTAACATGATGTTGTTGATCAGCTTTGTAACAACCTTGTTGTTGTACAGGGGATCTGCTAATACGTCTCTTTTCTGGGTATGTCCTTTACGTGGCACGTTACTTCCCTCCTTAATCATACATAATTGATTAGCTCATCGGTACTCACATGTTTCCATAAAATGTGTTCGCGCGCGGGTCTATATCTGTGTCCTGCAACCGACAGGTCCAATATCACCGGCACTAAATTACGGAAATCCGGTTTCCGTATACACTTTACTGCTGTTAGTGGGTCCAAATTTTGGTGGAGTTTCTGGCTGCCGCTCGTTGGGGCGGGAAACCTGAAATTTCTCAGAGTTCCTCTCTCCCTCTCACTGGGGGGGAAACCAAACTTTTTCAAAGTTCCTGGCTGCCCTCACCGGGGCGGGAAACCCAAACTCCGCTTTGCTACGTTTGGGTAGCAGTAATCGCTTTGCGATTACTTCTTGTCTTTCGGTCTCTTTGCGCCGTATTTGGAACGGGCCTGCTTTCTGTTGGCTACGCCGGCAGTATCAAGAGTACCTCTGATGATGTGGTATCTGGTACCCGGAAGGTCCTTTACACGGCCGCCGCGGATCAGAACAACAGAGTGCTCCTGAAGGTTGTGGCCCTCACCCGGGATATAGCTTGTTACTTCGATACCGTTGGAAAGACGAACTCTGGCGATCTTTCTAAGAGCGGAGTTCGGCTTCTTCGGGGTTGCAGTCTTAACAGCTGTACAAACGCCTCTCTTCTGCGGAGCGGAAATGTCTGTTGCTTTCTTCTGAAGGGAGTTATATCCTTTCTGAAGAGCCGGAGCTGTGGACTTCTTTACTGTGGTCTGCCTTCCTTTTCTTACTAACTGGTTAAATGTAGGCATCCTTTTCACCTCCTGTGATATTGTCTGTGGTTGCTGTTTGGTTCAGCTTGATTCTGCGCACCAAAATGGGGCGTACCCCATGCACGCCCCATTATTATATATAGTCTTTTTCCGGCTGTCAAGGAAAAACCTCAAATTTTCCTTGAAAAATACAGAATTTCCTTCCATGACACGCCAGAGACAGTTGTCTCGGGTTTTCTGCCCTTTATAAGCCGGTCCATCCAATGGCCTGAAGGATCGTCAGAGTGGCAAAGGACATCGCGATCTGGCATCCCAGAAGAGGCATCAGCCATTTGGCGTATCTGGCCCAGTCCACCTTTGCGATGGCCAGGGCTCCCATAAGGGTTCCTGCCGTAGGATACAGGCAGTTGGAGAAGCCGTCTCCAAACTGGAAGGCCTGGACCGCAACCTGTCTTGTGATGCCGACCAGGTCCGCGATGGGAACCATTAAGGGCATTACCGCTGCCGCCTGGCCGGATCCGGAGGGGATTAGGAAATTGATCAGCAGATTGGCAATGAACATGAAATTCGCACCCATTACAGATCCCATGCTGGAGATCGGGATGGAAAGCCAGTTGACGATGGTATTCAAAATCTGTCCCTGGGACAGGATCACACCGATGCCATTGGCAAATCCAACAATAAACGCCGCATTGGTCATTTTTGCGCAGCCATTGATAAATTCCTTCGTGGTTCCGTTGACGCCCATTCCATTGAGCAGACCGCAGCCTACGGCCAGGACAAAGAAGGTTGCCGCCATCTGGTCATAGCTCCAGGAAAATTTAATGGAGCCGATCACGATCACCGCGATGGCTGCCACCAGCCCCAGAAGGCTGACCATATGCTTCCAGGACATGGAAGCGTGGATCGTTTCCGTAGTTTCACCTTTTGCTCCCATAAAATCAGCCACGGACATGCCTTCCTCATAGTTCAGGCTCTTCATGGGATCCTTCCGGATCGTTTTCATATAACGCACCGTGAAGAAATAGCAGATGGCGAAGTTAATGATATTCAGCAGGACGCGGACTTCAAATCCAGAAAAGATGGGAAGCTCCGCGATGGGATGCGCCACACCGATGGTAGTTGCATTGGCCCATCCCACATTAAAGCCGGAGTAAGCGCCCATGTAAACAAACAGGAAGCCGGTAAACGCGTCGTATCCAAGGCTGGTGGCGAGAATGATCCCAATGGGGACCAGGGCGACCACCGGATTGGCAAACACACCTGCTGCGCCGCCCACAGACATAAACGCCATGATCAGAAGAGCCAGGACATGGGCGTTGAGCTTCTTATTGGAAGCCAGCCGTCCAAAGGCCGCGTTGATGGATCCGCTTTTTTCAAGCACAGCCACAGCGCCTCCACAGAACATGATCATGAAGATCAGCTTGGCTGATTTGTAAAAGCCTGCCATAACTGCCATGAGAACGCCCCAGGGCCCCACCGGCGTGCTGTCGATCACATGGTACGTTCCGGCAATGACCTTATTCAGGTTTCCCACCTTTTCTGTCTCATAGGCGCCGGCAGGGACGATCCAGGTCAGGACCGCGCATACGATCATAAGCATGAATAACAGAGCACATGTGGTCGGGATCTGAAATTTTTTCTTTTTTTCCATAGTAAGCTCCTTTGTTATTTTAAAAAGTCTTTTGTATACTGGACGAGAACGGCTGTCCCGGCCGCAATGCAGCTGTCGTCAAAAATATTTTTTGAGTTGTGCAGCCCATGACGTGTATTGGGATCCACATCGTTTCCAGACCCCAGCCGGAACTGGGCGCCAGGAGCCAGAAGCGGGAACAGGAAGGAAAAATCCTCTGATCCCAGAGACGGATTCTGAACTGTGATCACATGGTCCGCTCCAATGGTCTTCTCTGCGGCAGTCCGCAGTCCTTCGATCACATTCCTGTCATTTACCAGCGGCGGCATTCCCTTTTCCCACCGGATTTCTGCGCTTCCTCTCATAGCCTCCGCACAGGAAATACAGATCCGGTCAATGGCCGCCTGCATTTTCTCCCTGCTCTCTGCGTTCAGGCTCCGCAGGGTCCCGCTCATTTCCACAAAGTCCGGGATCACATTGGGCGCTTTTCCTCCGTGAATGCTGCCTATGGTCATAACCGCCGGATAGACCGGATGGTTCTCACGGGACACGACGGTCTGAAGCTGGGCCATTATGTAGCCGCTGATGGCGATGGGATCGATGCAGTTTTCCGGATGGGCTCCGTGGCCTCCCTTGCCGCTTACCTTAATATAGAAGGTATCGCAGGAGGCATTGGCCGGTCCCTCCTTGAGTCCAATGGAGCCAGCCGGGTATTCCGGGGACACATGAAGCCCCACCAGCACATCCGGCTTCACCGGCTCATAAAATTTACAGTCCAGAAGCTGCCTGGCCCCAGTGCCGCGCTCCTCCGCCGGCTGGAATAGGAACAGTACATTTCCGCTCAGCTGATCCCGGAGCTCCGAAAGGACCCTGGCACAAAACAGGAGGACTGTGGTATGGATATCGTGTCCGCAGGAATGGCAGACGCCGTCCACAGAGGAGGCATACGGAAGACCCGTTTTTTCAGACATGGGCAGGGCGTCTATGTCCTCCCGGATCGCAACGGTTTTCCCTGGTCTTCCTCCCTTTAGGAAACCGACCACGCCGGTCTTCAGGCCGATCTCCATGATCTCGATCCCGTATTCCTCCAGCTTTTCCCGGATCAGGGCTGTCGTCCGGTTCTCTTCGTTGCTCAGCTCCGGATTTGCATGGATATGTCTTCGGATTCCGATCATATCCGCCTCGTGCTGTTTTATAAGTTCCATTACATCAGCCATATTTTCCTCCTTTTTCCATATAAATTTATAATTATGAAAATATTATAATTTTTTATGAAGTTTTTGTAAAATACCTTTTTATCCATACGGTATACATAAAACACTATATCTATCCATTGCAGACATTCTATATTCTATGATACAATATCCCAAAATAAATATACCTTACCGAATCCCCATAAGGAGGAATCCTATGATCCCCGATGAACGCACCTGCCAGTATTTCATAACAATTGCCCGGGAAAAAAATATTTCCCGGGCCGCACGATCTCTTTATATTTCCCAGCCGTCCTTAAGCCGTTTTCTCACCGGACTGGAAAAAGAACTGGGTACTCCGCTTTTTATACGAAATAACGGGATCCTGTCCCCTACGCCGGCAGGAGAACTGTTTTTCCAGTATATTGCCAGCTTAAAGGGATTGGAATCCCGCTTTTCAAATGATCTTTCCTCTCTTTTGCTTCCCCAGAAACAGACTCTGAGGATCGGAGCAGGCTCCATCACCAGTCCCTTTCTGGCTGAGAAGGTTTTCCCCATACTCCACAGGGAATACCCCGATGTGGAGCTGTCCCTGACCGAGGATATCCATATCCATCTTCTGTCCCGAATGGAAAAGGGCGAGCTGGACCTGTCCGTGCTGGTCGCTTCCGGAGCAGATGTGGCTTCCAACCGCTTTGTCAAAGTCCTTGCCCGTGCCCCACGGCTTTTCATGATTTCCCGATCCCATCCCCTGGCCAGCCTTGTCGCGCGCCCGGAAAAAAATTCCGTCGAAAATCCCCAGAAATTTTCTCTTCATCATCTGGAAAACCAGACCCTGGTCTCCGGTATTCCCGGTCAGAAAATATGTGAGGATATCAGCCAGATCATCACGAAATACAGGCTTAACAACCTTTCGCTGGTTCCTGTTCAAAACCGCAAAACAAATATCGCCATGGCCGAATGCGGTCTTGCCATTGCTTTTCTCCCTGCTATTTATGTAACAAAACCGGAAAATCATCCTGAGCTGCTCTATCTCTATTCCGATGACCCTCTCGCCCAATGGTGCATGACCGTGCGTCATAAAAACAGCCGCCTGATTCCCATTGAACGCCGCTTCATCGACCTTGCTTCCGCTGTCTTTTCAGGAAAGGAGCCGGTATGACTCCGGCGTCCTTTCTAGTCTGACTTTTCCTGGCCTACGCAGAACATATCCGCAGTCACATCTGCCAGCAGCTTCCCGTTCTCATCAGTCACCTCGCCTCGGACGATGGTGATGACCCGGCCCCTGCGCACCAGGATCCCCCGGGCAGTCACCTTCCCCTGGGACACGTTGGCGATAAAGTTCACATGGGCGCTCTGGGTCACATATTTTCTCCCGTCCGCCCGGGCAGTCAGCCCCGTTACCACATCCGCCAGGGAATAGAGCAGTCCTCCGTGGATCATGCCCATGATGTTGAGCCCATCCGGATGGACCTCCATGGAGATCTCGCTGCATTCTGTGGAGATCTTCTCAATCTTCATATGGTTATGACGCATGAATGGATTATTTGCCAGGTATTCTTCTGCATTGAGACAATTCTTTTCTTCTGCCATGTGGTTTCCTTTCTGTCTCCGGCTCCAGGCCGGGTATTTTAACCCTAACATCTTACCATAAGTGTCTGCTGTTTACAAACCTTTCATTCCTTGGCGGAGTCAGAAGCTTCCTGTCCTCCAGGGCTGCCTCCCGGCATCTCCGGGCGAAAGCCAGTTCCATTTCATAATAATACTGTTCCCTGGGGCCAAACTCCTCTCCATTTTTCCTCATGGACTCCAGAATCCTCAGATTCCGCTCCGGGTCCCGGATCCTCATTTTCCGGTGTTCGATCCAGATGTCTTCCTTCCATATAATACCAAATGGGCACACCGTTTCATGGACCCGACCCTTCCATACGGCCCCAGGCCCTCTGCGGATCAGCCGTTCCCGGTAAAAGGCTGCAGCCAGGGAACCATCCCGGCGGAACGCTGCCGCATACTTCATCATCACCACATCCGGAAGACAGTGTTCCCGTCCCAGCCGCTCCTTCAGATCCAGCAGCTTCCTCCGCTGGTCCGGCCGCACCACATCATCGGCGTCCAGCCAGAACAGATACGTCCCCCGGCCCTGGGAAAATGAGAAATTCCTGGCGGCGGCAAAGTCGTCCTGCCATGGAAAATCAAAGATCCTGGCTCCGCACTCCCTGGCCGCAGCCTTCGTTCCGTCTGTGGATCCGGTGTCCGTCACAAGGATCTCATCCGGGAACCCGGCCACGCTGTCCAGGCATCGCCCCAGTACCTCCTCTTCATTTTTTACGATCATGCAAAGACTCACGGAGACCACAGCCACGCCCCGCTTTCACACGGTTTTACTGCCAGTATATGTCCCGTGCGAAAACAGTTGAATGTTTCCCCAAAAAGACTTACAATAAAACCATGAAAACGACGCCGGAGCCAGAAAGCTCCGGTCCACAAGGAGGAACCTGATATGAAACTCGTGATCATCGAGCCCCTGGGCGTCAACGATGAAAAGCTTCTGTCCATGGCAAAGGACATGCTGCCCGCAGACCTGGAGATCGTATATTACAATACCCGCGTCACTGATACGGAGACCCTCATTGAACGGGGCCATGATGCGGACATCATCGCCGTATCCAATCTTCCCATGAACGCCGACGTGATCAACGGCTGCAAAAACTTAAAGATGCTGTCCGTGGCCTTCACCGGCGTGGACCATATCGCCATGGACGCATGTAAGGCCAACGGCGTTCTGGTCAGCAACTGCGCGGGCTACTCCACCGCCGCTGTGGCCGATCTGGTATTTGGCATGATCATTGCCCTGTACCGGAACATGATCCCCTGCAACGATGTGGTGCGGAAGGAAGGCACCAAGGACGGACTGGTGGGCTTTGAGCTGGAAGGAAAAAAATTCGGCGTCATCGGTACCGGAGCCATCGGCCTCCGCACCGCCGCCATCGCAAACGCCTTCGGCTGCCAGGTCCTGGCGTACAGCCGCACGAAAAAGGAGATCCCCGGGGTCACCTATGTGGATATGGATACGCTCCTCTCTTCCTGTGATATCGTTTCCCTCCACACTCCTTTAAATTCTGAGACCAAGGGACTCATTGGAAAAGAAGAGCTGGCAAAAATGAAGCCATCGGCCATCCTCATCAACACCTCCCGCGGTCCTGTGGTGGACAGCGCCGCCCTGGCAGACGCCTTAAACAACGGCCGCCTGGCCGGAGCCGGGATCGATGTATTTGAGGCTGAGCCGCCCATCGCCAAGGACCATCCGCTCCTTACAGCCAAAAATGTCATCGCCACTCCCCATGTGGCCTTTGCCACAAAGGAGGCTCTGGAAAAACGTGCCGTTATCGTTTTTGACAATGTGGACAAGTGGTTAAAGGGCACGCCCCAGAACGTGATGTAGGCCTGCTTTTCCACAGAGAGCGTCTGCTGTCAGCCGTTTTTCCCCATTCCAGAAAAAAATTCCCGGAAGCGTTTAAAACGCCGCCGGGAATTTTTATTTTCTTTTTTAAAGCTTATACCAGAGCGCTGCCCAGGTCCTCGTAGCCTTCTGTGGACGGAAGCTCAAATTTCACTTCCTGTCCCGGATTATTGATGTTCATGTGCATTTCCATCACATAAGAAACAGTCTCGGATTCTCCAGTCTCGCTGTCGGTCATAACCATATCCATATCCAGGCTCATATCCTCTTTGACATAATAGCCGTTCTGATCCACAATGGCCTTGCCGGATGCGCTGCGGATATTGTAGGAAACCGTATATCCGTTGTAAAGGGTATCCATATCTCCAACGATGCCGTTTAAAAGGGAGTTCATATTGTCCGTATTGATGCCGTATGTAAGGACTGTATTTCCATCCTCAGTGGTCATGGCCATATCCTTCATCATAGCCAGATCCATATCCACGCTCTCCAGATTGCTGGCAACCTGATCCAGGGCCTCGTCCAGGGGCATTTCCTGTTTCATCTTCATGCCCATCATGTCCATATAGTACATATTGTCTGTATAGAACATCTGGAACGGGATATCGCTTCCCAGCATAGTCATGCTTCCATCCGCCACGAACTCCAGGTTTCCGCTCTGGGCTCCGCGGACCTTCATGTTCATATCCATGTTGGTGTCAATGGAAACGCCTTCCATGGTCATGGACATCTTCATATCCGCCTGGGCATCCATGCTGTCTAAGGTATTGATCTTTTCCTGGGCCGCCAGATACACCTCCACCGCCGCCGGGTCGTTGGACGCGTCGGGCTTCACTTCCTCAGCCGGCTGGATCTCTGCCGCCGGAACCTCCACCTTCTTTTCCTGGACCACGCCGTCTACCACCCAGGCTCCCTGGTCGTTGACTTCATAGCCGCCGGCCTTGGCCGTCAGGTTATAAAGGGATACCTGCGCATAGCCGTCGTTATCAAAAATATAGCACTCTGCAATGCCGTCCTGGTTTCCGTCCAGCCAGTACCAGCCGTTCCGGCAGTAGGAACCGTCGTCGTTCTCGTACCGCCAGCCGTTCATATCCTGGCTCCACTGGCCTGCAAATGCGGTAAAGGAAACGGCCAGTGTGGCTGGAACTACTGTCAACAGAAGCTTTTTCCAATTTTTCATATTTTATTTCCTTCCTTCTTTATATGGGAATTATTCCGCTACGGGCTGTACCTGAACTTCTCCGTTCTCAACCCATGCGCCGTCCATATTTACATCATAACCGGCAGCCTTGCTGGTCAGGTTATAAAGGGAAACGAGAGCATAACCATCGTTATCGAAGCAATAGCACTCTGCCTCGCCGTCCTCATTTCCATCCAGCCAGAACCAGCCGTTCTTGCAGTAGGAGCCATCTTCGTTCTCATACCACCAGCCGTTCATATCCTGATGCCACTGTCCTGCAAATGCAGTAAAGGAAAACATCATAGCCGCCGGAACCACTGCCAGTAAAACTTTTTTCCAATTTCCCATATCCTTGTCCTCCTGAAAAATAGTATATTGTGCCATGTCTTCCGGACATTGCACCATGTGACGATATTATATCAATTTTTCTGGCGATATTCAAGTTTTTTCTGCGCTTTTTTCATAATTTTTTGTGCACATTTCACTATTCTTCTGTTATATATACGACTGTTCCACCTGGATCACCGCATAATAGTTCTCCCAGGTCTCCTGGACGATCTTTTCGATCTCCTCCTTCACCTGGGCGTGAGTCCTGTTAAATCCATAGGGGACCACCGCGTCAAAGACCAGATTGGTGTGGGTCGGTCCCTGTACCATCCGCAGATCATGGATGGTCACGCCCTCCAGCCGCTCCGCGATCTTCAAAGCCAGAATGCTGCGGATCTCTGTCACTTTCTCATTATCCACTTCAATGGGATCCATATGGATCACCGCCTCGCAGCCCAGCTTCTGGTTCAGCTCCTTCTCGATCCGGTCGATGACGTCGTGGATCTGAAAAATGTCGCTGTTTCCCGGAACCTCGCCGTGAAGAGAGATCATCCGTCTTCCGGGGCCATAGTCATGGACCACCAGATCGTGGATCCCGATGATCTCCTCATGGGCCAGGACCAGGCTCTTGATCTCCTCCACGAACTCCGGAGACGGCGGCTGTCCCAGAAGAGGATTTAACGTATCCCGGGCGGCGCTGTAACCGGCATAGAGAACGAAGCAGGCCACGATACAGCCGCACCAGCCGTCGATGTTGTAGCCGGTAAAGTGGGCGACGATCATAGAGAACAGCACGGCCAGGGTCGCCACCGAATCGCTTAAGCTGTCCATGGCCGTGGCCTTCATGGCCTCTGAATCGATCCTGGTCCCGATCTTCCGGTTATAATAGCTCATATAAAGCTTCACACAGATGGATACGCAGAGGATCACCACCGGAAGGACTCCGGCCTCCACCGGCTCCGGCGTGCGGATCTTCTCGATGGACGTTTTTAAAAGCTCAAAGCCCATGAGCATGATGACCATGGAAACGCCAAAGCCGGATATGTACTCAAACCGCCCGTGGCCAAAGGGATGGTCCGCATCGGGCTTCATGCCGGAAAACCGGAAGCCCACCAGAGTGATAAACGAAGAACCCGCGTCCGACAGGTTGTTGAAGGCGTCGGCGGTGATAGCAATGGAGCCGCTTAAAACGCCTGCCAGGTATTTCCCGATAAAAAGCAGCACATTCAGGCCGATCCCCACAATGCTGCACAGCATCCCATAGGCCCGGCGGACTCCCTGGTCCTCTGCCTGGTCATGGTTCTTAATAAAAATTCTGGACAATAACGTGATCATATGGTTTTCTCTTCCTAACTCTCCAAAATGTGAAACAGCGAGGGAGCCTTCTGCTCCCCCGCCGCAATTCATTTTCTTTATTTTATTCCTCAGTGTCCACAGCCTCTTCGGACTCGGAGATCTCCATGTCCTCGAAGCTCTCCTCAGCCTCCTGGGTATCATCTTCGTTTAAGATGATCTCCTCCGCTTCCTCGATGGGAGCGTCTTCCTCGGGCTGGAGCTGGGCCATGGCCTCAGCCTGCTGGGCCTCGAATTCTGCGTCTGTTCCCAGGTGGATGTCACGATAGCGCTTCATTCCCGTACCTGCCGGGATCAGCTTACCGATGATCACGTTCTCCTTCAGACCGATCAGATGGTCCACCTTGCCGTTGATGGCAGCCTCTGTGAGGACCTTGGTGGTCTCCTGGAAGGAAGCCGCAGATAAGAAGGAATCCGTAGCCAGGGATGCCTTTGTGATACCCAGCATCACCTGCTTACCTTCTGCCGGTTTCTTTCCTTCAGCGATGAGCTTCTCGTTCATCTCGTTGAAGTCCAGAACGTCCATGGAGGTTCCCGGAAGCACCTCAGAGTCTCCGCTCTCTTCCACGCGGATCTTCTTTAACATCTGGCGGACGATCATCTCAACGTGTTTGTCGTTGATCTCTACGCCCTGTAAACGGTATACACGCTGTACCTCGCGGATCATATAATCCTGTACGGCACGGACGCCCTTTACCTTCAGAAGATCGTGGGGGTTGATGGAACCCTCGGTGAGTACGTCGCCGGCCTCCAGTACCTGTCCGTCCAGTACCTTGATCCTGGATCCATAGGGGATCAGGTAGGTCTTGGAGTTTCCGGTCTCTGTATCCGTAACGATGATCTCGCGCTTCTTCTTTGTATCCTTAATGGTGACCACACCGCCGAACTCAGCGATGATGGCAAGTCCCTTGGGCCGTCTTGCCTCAAACAGCTCCTCGACACGGGGAAGACCCTGTGTGATATCGCCGCCGGCAACGCCGCCTGTATGGAAGGTACGCATGGTCAGCTGGGTACCCGGCTCACCGATGGACTGGGCCGCGATGATTCCGACTGCCTCACCCACCTGTACCGGCTGGCCGGTGGCCATGTTGGCGCCGTAACACTTCGCGCAGACACCGATGTGGCACTTACAGGTCAGTACAGTGCGGATCTTAACGGTCTTTCTTCCTAACTTATCCAGGACCTTCATAACGGCAGCCGCACGCTTGGGCGTACACATATGGTTGGCCTTTACGACTACCTCTCCTGTATCCGGATCCACGATATCCTCGGCGATGTATCTGCCGGTGAGACGCTCCTCCAGGCTCTCGATGGTCTCCTTGCCGTCGGCAAAGGCCTCGATCTCCATGTAGGGGATCTCTCCCTTTCCTTCACAGCAGTCCGTCTCACGGATGATCAGATCCTGGGATACGTCTACCAGACGTCTGGTCAGATAACCAGAGTCAGCGGTACGCAGAGCCGTATCGGACAGACCCTTACGGGCTCCATGGGCGGAGATGAAGTACTCCAGTACGTCCAGGCCTTCACGGAAGTTGGACTTAATGGGAAGCTCGATGGTGTGACCGGTGGTATCGGCCATAAGGCCTCGCATTCCGGCCAGCTGCTTGATCTGCTTATCAGAACCTCGGGCTCCGGAGTCAGCCATCATGAAGATGTTGTTGTACTTATCCAGGCCAGTCAGCAGGTCGTGGGTCAGCTGATCGTCCGTCTCCTTCCAGGTATCGATTACCTCTTTATAACGCTCCTCCTCGGTGATAAGACCGCGGCGGAAGTTCTTGGCGATCCGGTCCACAGTTGCCTCTGCATCCGCTAAAAGCTGTTTCTTGGAGGCCGGAACGGTCATATCGGAAATGGATACGGTCATGGCCGCTCTTGTGGAGTATTTATAACCAATGGCCTTGATGTCATCCAGGGTAATGGCAGTCTGCATTGCCCCATGGGTGTTGATGACCTTCTCAAGGATCTGTTTTAACTGTTTCTTCTTTACAAGGAAGTCGATCTCCGGCTTTAACTCGTTGCCCGGGATAGTCCTGTCCACAAAGCCCAGGTCCTGGGGGATGATCTCGTTAAAGAGGATACGGCCCACGGTGGTCTCCACGATGCCGGTCATCTCGGTGCCGTCAGCCATGGTCCTGGACACACGCACCTTGATCCTTGCATGAAGGGTCACAACGCCGTTTTCATAGGCCAGGATCGCTTCATTTTTGCTCTTAAAGTATTTTCCTTCTCCCGGAGCTCCCGGTCTTTCCTGGGTCAGGTAATAGATACCCAGAACCATATCCTGGGACGGAACGGCCACAGGACCGCCGTCGGACGGCTTTAACAGGTTGTTGGGAGAAAGCAGGAGGAATCTGCACTCCGCCTGGGCTTCCATGGAAAGGGGAAGGTGTACGGCCATCTGGTCACCGTCGAAGTCGGCGTTGAAGGCTGTACATACCAGGGGATGGAGCTTGATGGCCTTACCTTCGACCAGAATGGGCTCGAAGGCCTGGATACCAAGCCTGTGGAGTGTAGGAGCACGGTTTAACATAACGGGATGCTCTTTAATTACATCCTCCAGTACGTCCCACACCTCTGTCTGGAGACGTTCCACCATCTTTTTGGCGTTTTTGATGTTATGGGCAGTTCCGTTGGCAACCAGCTCCTTCATAACGAAGGGCTTGAAGAGCTCGATGGCCATCTCTTTGGGGAGACCGCACTGGTAGATCTTGAGCTCCGGTCCAACAACGATAACGGAACGGCCGGAATAGTCCACTCGCTTACCAAGAAGGTTCTGACGGAAGCGGCCCTGTTTACCCTTTAACATATCGGAAAGGGACTTTAAGGCACGGTTTCCGGGGCCTGTTACTGGTCTTCCCCGTCTGCCGTTGTCGATCAGGGCGTCCACAGCCTCCTGGAGCATACGCTTCTCATTGCGGACGATGATGTCCGGAGCGCCTAATTCCAGAAGTCTTGCCAGACGGTTGTTGCGGTTGATGATCCTTCTGTATAAGTCGTTTAAGTCAGATGTGGCGAAACGGCCGCCGTCCAGCTGTACCATGGGACGGATATCCGGCGGGATCACCGGGATCACGTTCATGATCATCCATTCCGGCTTATTTCCGGACTGGCGGAAGGCGTCCACCACCTCCAGGCGCTTGATGATACGGGCACGCTTCTGGCCGGAGGACTCTTGAAGGGCCTTTCTTAACTCCTCGGAATCCTTCTCCAGGTCGATGGACCTTAAAAGCTCCTGGATGGCCTCGGCACCCATTCCTACACGGAAGGTGCCGTAGCCATATTTTTCAACTGCGTCGCGGTACTCCTTCTCAGAAAGCACCTGCTTTAACTGGAGACCGGTATCGCCCGGATCCAGTACGATATAAGAAGCGAAGTACAGTACCTTCTCCAGGACTCTCGGAGAGATGTCCAGGATCAGTCCCATACGGCTCGGGATACCCTTGAAATACCAGATGTGGGAAACCGGAGCGGCCAGAGCGATATGGCCGATACGCTCACGGCGCACACTGGACTTGGTAACCTCAACGCCGCATCGGTCACAGATAACGCCCTTATATCTGATCTTCTTGTATTTACCACAATGACACTCCCAGTCCTTGCTGGGCCCGAAGATTCTTTCACAGTACAGGCCGTCTTTTTCCGGCTTTAAGGTCCTGTAGTTGATGGTCTCCGGCTTTTTTACCTCGCCGTGGGACCATTCCAGGATCTTTTCCGGAGAAGCAAGTCCGATACGGATCGCGTCAAATGTCATCGGCTGATAAGTTTCATTTGTCTCAGGCATGAACGGTACTCCCTTCTATTAATTATCTTTTTCAGAATAGTCGTCATCGATGTAGCCGTCCTCTTCCTCCGGCCCGTCGATATAGTCGTCATCCTCAGAATCCACCAGCTCTCCGTCCCTGAACTCCTGCTTCTGGAAGCCGTAGCTGCCGAAGGATTCCTCTTTCTCGTCGTAACGTCTGTCGCCTTCGATGATGGAGCGCAAATCCAGGTCGGTGTCTGCGTAATCGATGTTCTCGGACATCTCCACTTCCTCGCCGTTGTCTTTCAGGACTCTCACGTCCAGACCCAGGGACTGGAGCTCCTTTAAGAGTACCTTGAAGGACTCGGGGATACCCGGCTCCGGAATGTTCTCGCCCTTGATGATGGCCTCGTAGGTCTTCACACGGCCCACAACGTCATCGGACTTCACGGTCAGGATCTCCTGGAGCGTATAGGATGCACCGTATGCCTCCAGGGCCCATACCTCCATCTCACCGAAACGCTGTCCGCCGAACTGGGCCTTACCGCCGAGAGGCTGCTGGGTAACCAGTGCGTATGGACCAGTGGAACGTGCATGGATCTTATCGTCTACCAGATGGTGGAGCTTTAAGTAATGCATGTGTCCGATGGTGGTGGGGCTGTCAAAGGGTTCTCCGGTACGGCCGTCGCGCAGCTGCACCTTACCGGTACGGCTGATGGGCACGCCCTTCCAGAGACCGCGGTGCTCTAAGTGGGTTCCCAGATATTCCATGACCTCCGGCTTGATCAGATCTGCATATTTCTCATGGAATGCATCCCATTCCATATTTACATAATCGTTGGCCAGTTCCAGGGTATCCTGGATATCATCCTCGTTGGCTCCGTCGAAGACCGGCGTGGATACATTGAAGCCCAGGGCCTTGGCAGCCAGGCTTAAGTGGATCTCCAGCACCTGTCCGATGTTCATACGGGACGGCACGCCCAGGGGGTTCAATACGATATCCAGCGGACGGCCGTTGGGTAAGAACGGCATATCCTCAACCGGGAGCACACGGGAAACAACACCCTTGTTTCCGTGACGGCCGGCCATCTTATCGCCCACGGAGATCTTTCTCTTCTGGGCAATGTAGATCCTTACAGACTGGTTCACGCCGGGAGCCAGCTCATCGCCGTTCTCTCTTGTGAATACCTTGGCGTCCACGATGATGCCGTAAGCGCCGTGGGGTACCTTAAGGGAAGTGTCGCGGACCTCTCTTGCCTTCTCGCCGAAGATGGCGCGGAGAAGCTTTTCTTCTGCGGTCAGCTCAGTCTCTCCCTTGGGAGTTACCTTACCTACCAGGATATCGCCGGCACGGACCTCTGCGCCGATGCGAATGATCCCGCGCTCGTCCAGATCCTTTAAGGCGTCATCACCAACGCCGGGAACGTCTCTGGTGATCTCTTCCGGTCCTAACTTGGTGTCTCTGGCCTCTGCCTCGTACTCCTCGATATGGACGGAGGTATATACGTCGTTCTGGACCAGTTTCTCACTTAACAGTACAGCGTCCTCATAGTTGTAGCCTTCCCAGGTCATGAAACCGATCAGCGGGTTCTTTCCAAGGGCGATCTCACCGTTCTTTGTGGACGGGCCGTCTGCGATCACCTCACCCTTTTCTACATGGTCTCCCTTGTAAACGATGGGCTTCTGGTTGTAGCAGTTGGACTGGTTGCTTCTTGCGAATTTTGTCAGACGGTACACATCCTTCATACCGTCGGAATCTCTCTTGATGATGATCTCGTTGGAGGCGGAGCGCTCTACCACGCCGGCATTCTTTGCAACGACGCAGACGCCGGAGTCAACAGCCGCCTTGGCCTCGATACCAGTTCCTACCACCGGAGCCTCGGTGGAAAGCAGCGGCACAGCCTGACGCTGCATGTTGGAGCCCATTAACGCACGGTTTGCGTCGTCGTTCTCCAGGAACGGGATCATGGATGTAGCCACGGAGAATACCATCTTCGGGGATACGTCCATTAAGTCGATGGAGCGCTTCTGGAAGGAGGATGTCTCCTCACGGAAACGTCCGGAAATATTGTTGTGGACAAAGTGGCCTTCCTCGTCTAAGGGCTCGTTGGCCTGGGCAACCACATAGTTATCCTCTTCATCGGCAGTCAGGTATACCACATCGTCGGTCACGATGGGGTTGGCCGGATCGGATTTATCCAGCACCCGGTACGGAGCCTCCACAAAGCCGTACTGGTTCACTCTGGCGTAGCAGGCCAGGGAGTTGATCAGACCGATGTTGGGACCCTCAGGAGTCTCGATGGGACACATACGTCCGTAGTGGGTGTAGTGTACGTCGCGGACCTCGAATCCGGCACGCTCTCTGGACAGACCGCCGGGGCCTAATGCAGAAAGACGTCTCTTATGGGTCAGCTCAGACAGCGGGTTGTTCTGGTCCATGAACTGGGACAGCTGGGAGCTTCCGAAGAACTCCTTCACCGCAGCCGTCACCGGCTTGATGTTGATCAGAGACTGGGGAGTGATCCCCTCCATATCCTGTGTGGTCATACGCTCTCTTACCACACGCTCCATTCTGGAAAGGCCGATGCGGTACTGGTTCTGTAAGAGCTCACCCACTGCACGGATCCTACGGTTTCCAAGATGGTCGATATCGTCCTTCGTACCAACACCGAACTCCAGATGCATATTATAGTTAATGGAAGCAATGATGTCTTCCTTTGTGATGTGCTTGGGAATCAGGTCGTGGATGTGGCGGCGGATCTCTGCCTTTAACTCATCCTCTCCCATATCGCCTGCTTTTTCCAGGATATCGGCCAGTACCGGGTAGAATACTAACTCCGTAACGCCGGCCTCTTCCGGATCAAAGCCCACATAGGCGGCCAGATCCACCATCATATTGGAAAGGACCTTCACGTTCCTCTCCTCGGTCTGTACCCATACATAGGGAACGGCCGCATTCTGGATGGCTGCTGCCTGCTCCATGGTCACGGTCTTTCCAGCCTCGGCAAGGATTTCGCCGGTTGTGGTATCCACCACATCCTCTGCCAGGATCTGACCCGTGATACGGTTCTTAAAGTGAAGCTTCTTATTAAATTTATATCTGCCGACCTTTGCCAGATCATATCTTCTGGGGTCGAAGAACATGCTGTTCAACAGGCTCTCGGCGCTGTCCACGGAAAGCGGCTCGCCGGGACGGATCTTTTTATATAATTCAAGAAGGCCATCCTGATAGTTATCGGAGGTATCCTTTCCAAAGCTGGCCAGCAGCTTGGGCTCCTCTCCGAATAACTCGGTGATCTCTGCATTGGTGCCGTAACCTAGGGCACGGATCAGGACTGTCACCGGGACCTTTCTTGTGCGGTCTACGCGGACATAGAACACGTCGTTGGAGTCTGTTTCGTACTCCAGCCATGCGCCGCGGTTGGGGATCACGGTACAGGAATATAATTCCTTTCCGATCTTATCGTGATCGATCCCATAATAGATTCCGGGGGAACGTACCAGCTGGCTGACGATAACACGCTCTGCTCCGTTGATGACGAAGGAACCTGTATCGGTCATTAATGGAAGATCACCCATGAAGATCTCGTGTTCATTGATTTCATCTTTATCTTTGTTGCAGAGTCTCACCTTTACTTTTAAAGGTGCTGCGTAAGTGGCATCCCGCTCTTTGCACTCTTCGATCGTGTACTTGATATCATCTTTGCAAAGTGTGAAGTCCACAAACTCCAGACTCAGATGACCAGCAAAGTCCGCGATGGGAGAGATATCCTCGAAGACCTCTTTCAGGCCCTCATCCAGGAACCACTGATAGGAATCTTTCTGGATTTCGATCAGGTTCGGCATCTCAAGAACTTCCTTCTGTCTCGAGTAGCTCATCCTTACGCTTTTACCGGCCGGCACCGGACGTATTCTGCTTTTCTCCATTGACGTTTCACCCCTGTTTTCTTTCTATATCAACTCTATTTTTGGGCATAATGGTACCCTTACGCGCAGGATACCACAATAGTGCACATTTCATATTATCATGCCCATGTCAACATGTCAAGGAAATTTCCCAACATTTTCAAAGACTTAATTTTGTTACTTTATCGGCCCAAATACTTTTGTTTATTATGTATAGTTTTCTTGAATACATCACCCTGTTTATGGTAGAATTTACAAATAACATTCATTCCCATCCGGGGCTGACAGAAGAAAGGAGAAACGATCTTGAGCCAGATTCACCTTGAAACGCTGGATGCGATCCTTGAAAAGCATCAGTGCGATCCATCCCAGGTCATCGCCATCATGCAGGATATCCAGAAGGAATACCACTACCTTCCGGAATCCGCCCTCTGCTACACTGCCAGAAAGCTGGGCATCAGCGACGCCAAGATCTATGGTGTTGCCACCTTCTACGAAAACTTCTCCCTTGAGCCAAAGGGAAAATATGTAATAAAGGTCTGCGACGGGACTGCCTGCCATGTGCGGAAATCCGTTCCCATCCTGGAGGAGATCCGCAAGCAGCTCAACGTCACCGAAAAGAAACCCAGCACCGACGATATGCTGTTCACTGTGGAGACCGTATCCTGTCTGGGAGCCTGCGGCCTGGCTCCTGTCTGTACCGTCAACGATCATGTATATCCGGCCATGACGCCGGAAAAAGCCAGAGAAATGATCCGTGAGATCCGCAGGAAGGAGGGCCTGGACGCATGAGTGAGATAAAAAGAATCAATACAAGAGCCGAGCTTGAACAGAAGCGGGAGCACTTCATCCAGTGCCTGGCCACCCAGGATAAGCAGATCCTGATCTGCGGCGGCACCGGCTGTGTGGCCGGAGGTTCTTTAAAGATCTACGACCGTCTGAAGGAATTAATGGAAGAAAGAGACATTGCCTGTACCGTGCAGCTGGAGGAGGAGCCCCACGACCACAGCATCGGCCTGAAAAAAAGCGGCTGCCACGGCTTCTGCGAAATGGGCCCCCTTCTGCGGATCGAGCCCATGGGATGGCTTTATATTAAGGTAAAGGTGGAGGACTGCGAGGATATCATCGAGCAGAGCATTCTGGGAAACCAGGTGGTGGACCGTCTGGTGTACCGGGATAAGGACGGCACACCCTACCAGAGACAGGACGATATCCCTTTCTATAAGCAGCAGACCCGCGTGGCCTTAGAGCACTGCGGCCACATCAATGCCGAATCCATCCGGGAATACATCGCCATGGGCGGTTACAGGGCTGTGGCAAAGGCCCTGTTCGACATGACGCCGGAAGGGATCGTAAAGGAGATCTCCGAGGCCGGTCTCCGGGGACGCGGCGGCGGCGGCTTCCCCACAGGAAAAAAATGGGAGCAGGTGCTGCGTCAGCCCGGTCCCGATAAATATGTGGTCTGCAACGGAGACGAGGGCGATCCGGGCGCGTTCATGGACCGCTCTATGATGGAAGGCGATCCCCACCGTGTCCTGGAGGGCATGATCATCGCCGGCATCGCCACCCAGGCCCACCAGGGCTATATCTATGTCCGGGCTGAGTATCCCCTGGCAGTGGAGCGTCTGTCCATGGCCATCGACCAGGCCAGACAGCGCGGCCTTCTGGGAACAAACATCCTGGATTCCGGCTTTGATTTCGATATCCATATCAGCCAGGGCGCAGGAGCCTTCGTATGCGGCGAGGGAAGCGCTCTCACCGCATCCATCGAAGGAAACCGCGGCATGCCCAGAGTAAAACCGCCCCGTACCGTGGAGCACGGCCTGTTTGACAGTCCCACGGTCTTAAATAATGTGGAGACCTACTGCAACGTGGCCCCCATCATCCAGAAGGGAGCCGCCTGGTATAAAACCATCGGCCCAGAAAACAACCACGGCACCAAGGCCTTCGCCCTCACCGGAAACGTCAACAACACCGGCCTCATCGAGGTTCCCATGGGCACCCCCCTCCGGAAGGTCATCTTCGACATCGGCGGCGGCGTCAAGGACGGGGAATTTAAGGCGGTCCAGATCGGCGGCCCCTCCGGAGGCTGTCTCTGCCTCAGCGCCACCGAGGATCATCTGGATATGCACCTGGACTTCGACTCCTTAAAAAAGGTGGGAGCCATGATCGGCTCCGGCGGCCTGGTGGTCATGAACGACAAGAGCTGTATGGTAGAGGTGGCCCGGTTCTTCATGAACTTCACCCAGAATGAATCCTGCGGCAAATGCGTTCCCTGTCGGGAGGGTACCAAACGGATGCTGGAGATCCTGACAGATATCACCGAGGGACGCGGCACCCTGGAGCACATTCATCTTCTGGAGGAGCTTTCCTCCACCATCTCCGAGACAGCCCTCTGCGGCCTCGGGAAGTCGGCTCCGTCTCCTGTCAGCAGCACCCTGAAATACTTCCGCGATGAATACCTGGCCCATGTGGCGGACAAAAAGTGCCCGGCCGGCCAGTGTAAGGCCCTGGTGACCCTGCAGATCGATCCAGAGCTCTGCCGAGGCTGTACCAAGTGTGCCAGACTGTGTCCGGTGGGAGCCATTTCCGGTTCTGTGAAGCAGCCTCATGTCATCGACACCGATAAGTGCATCAAGTGCCGCGCATGCCTGGACGGCTGCAGCTTCGGCGCAGTAAAAGAAGTATAAGGAGGGGAGACGCATGGCTAAATATATGATCGTAGACGGACTCCGCGCAGAGTTCACAGATGAAAAAAATATCCTTCAGGTGATCCGGAACGTCGGGATCCACATCCCCACCTTCTGCTACTATACGGATCTTTCCATTTACGGCGCCTGCCGTATGTGCGTGGTGGAGGACGACAAGGGAAATATCATCGCCTCCTGCTCCACCCCGCCCAAGGATAAAATGGTGATCCGCACCAATACGCCCAAGCTGCACCACCACAGGAAAATGATCCTGGAGCTTCTGCTGGCCTCCCACTGCCGGGACTGCACCATCTGTGAAAAGAACCAGAAATGCCAGCTCCAGGCCCTGGCCCGCCGGTTCGGCCTTTACGATATCCGCTTTAAGAACAACCGGCCCAATTACGAGATCGACGACTCCTCTCCCGCCATTGTCCGGGATATGAACAAGTGCATCCTCTGCGGCGACTGCGTCCGCATGTGCAGCGAGATCCAGCATGTGGGAGCCATCGACTTCGTCAACCGGGGCTCCAATATGATCGTATCCCCGGCCTTTAACCGGAAGCTGGCGGAAACGGAATGCGTCAACTGCGGCCAGTGCGCGGCTGTCTGTCCCACAGGCGCCATCACCATCAAAAAGTCCAAGGGAAAGGTCTGGAACGCCCTGTTCGATCCCACCAAACGGGTCATCGCCCAGGTGGCTCCGGCCGTCCGGGTGGCCCTCGGTGAAGAGTTCGGCATGGCTCCCGGTGAAAACAGCATTTATAAGATCTACACTGCCCTCCATATGATCGGTTTTGACCTTTGCTTTGATACCAGCGTCAGCGCCGACATGACCATCATCGAGGAGACCAACGAGCTGGCGGAGATCCTAAGCCGGAATGAGGAGCGCAGATATCCGTTATTCACCTCCTGCTGCCCGGCCTGGGTCAGATATGTGGAAAACAAGCATCCTGAGCTGCTGCCGTACCTCTCCACCAGCAAATCTCCCATGGAGATGTTCGGCGCAGTCTTAAAGGAATACTATAAGCCCTCCGACGAGGAATGCGGCCTGGAGACCTTCAACGTGGCCATCATGCCGTGTACGGCAAAGAAGATGGAGGCCGAGCGGGAGGAATTCATCCGAAACGGGAAGCCGGACATCGATGCCGTCCTCACCACCAAGGAGCTGGCCTCCATGATCCGGGAGCTGGGGATCCAGTTTGCAGATCTGGAGCCCACGGCCCCCGACACCCCGTTCTCCATCCGCTCCGGCGGCGGCGTGATCTTCGGCACCAGCGGCGGCGTCACAGAAGCAGCCCTCCGCCGTCTGGCAGAGCGCACCAATCCGGCGCTCCAGGAGATCCGCTACTCCGGCGTCCGCGGCCTGGAGGGGATCAAGAAATTCACCATTGAGATCGGCGGCAGGATCGTCCACACGGCCGTGGTCAGCGGACTGGGCAACGCAGAAACGCTCATCGGGCTGATCGAAAGCGGAGAAGAGCACTTTGACTTTGTGGAGATCATGGCCTGTCCCACCGGCTGCATCGGCGGCGCGGGACAGCCGGAAAGCTTCCTGGAGGACAAGAAAAAACGCTCCTCCGGACTCTACACCGCCGACAAGAGCGCCCTGGTCAAGCGCTCCGACGAAAACCCGGTGGTGACCAAACTGTACGAAGACGGCGTATTAAAGGATCGGGCCAAGGAGCTGCTGCATGTGCATTATAAGGCTCCCACTACCAGTCAGTCATAAATGAATCCCAAGTTATAAAAGGGCCCCCTGGTCATGTTTCCATGACTGGGGGGCTTTCCTTCTATATTCATTGTCCGTTTAATTATTATCTTCCTTCTTCTCTCCCGTTCCGTTTTCGATACAGTAGAGGACCTTGTTGCGTTTTACATAGAAATCCCCTATGATCTCTTCATCAGGCAAAAAAGCGGTTGACAGGATTCTTTTATCGTGACATAACGACTACATAATGACCAGTCAGTAAATGAGGAGGAATGATCATGACACAGAAGACGATCCAGGGAAATGCAGATCTGGCTAAACAGATCCGGCTCAGACGCAGCGAGCTGGGACTGACCATTGAGGAAGCCGCCTCCCGAGCAGGAGTAGGGACAAAGACCTGGTGCCGGTATGAGGCAGGAAAATCCATCCGCAGCGATAAATGCAAAGGTGTCTGTAAAGCACTGAACTGGCTCAGCCTCCCAGGCCAGGAAGCCGGAACGCCCACAGAGTTCTCTCTTGAAGAATATAAGGACCATGAAGCGTGGTCCAAGTTTCTGGAGGATGAATTCGGGACCCGGGCTGCCTTTTCCTTTGCCATAGGCAGCGATCTGCTCCTTGACCATCTCCAGGAGGATATGGATGAGCTTGCAGCTATGCCGGCCGGGTCCCATATCGGACAGTTGGAGATCTCTTTTATAGACGGATTCCTGCCCCGGCAGTTTCTTATGCATTATACCTATGAGTTCCTTTACCGCATGAAATGCAGCTTATCCAGCATGCGGACCCGCGCCCAAAGCGGCCTTCCTCTGAGAGCACATAGTGTGGCCGAAGAGCTGTTGGTCACTTTCTGCGAGCAGGAGGCATCGGCCTTGATCGAGCTCAGTGGAAAATTCTATGGGATAGGAGACGAAACTTCCGGGGACTGGATCTTCGACCTGTTCGGGGATTCTGACCTCCTCCAGTTCCTGTATTCCGGGATGTACCTGGAGCCGGACCATCCGTATCACCTGTCCCACTGGTATGAGCCGCAGTTTTATACGGAATAAGTTCGTATAGGGAGCTTTTACATGAAAAATGCAGCCACAGCCGCCTCCATTATAGAAAGCTGCAACTTCTCCCGAATATTAGACATAATGCTATAAACGGCAGCGGCACTACTGGGCTTCATCTACAAACATCCTATGATCTCATAGGCGTGCTTACGATACTTTGTAATTCCAGCATCCTGCTCGATCCGTGACTGACATGAGGAGGATAAGAGAATATTAAAGCAAGAGTCTGGCCGTTCTTCAAAATGAAAACTTATTAAAAGGAGCACACATGTCAAATAAAATAGATAAACCAAAACAAGCTGCTCCGCGGCTCATTGAAAAAATGAAAAGTAAGGGCGTTACTTTTAAATATAGCACGGAAGAAAAGGCTGCCGAATATCTTACCGATAAAAACAATTACTTATGCACCGCCGCGTATCGTAAAAATTATCAAAAGTACAATAACGGTTCAAATATTGGAAAATACATAGATCTTGACTTTTCCTATTTGCAAGAGCTATCCACCATCGATATGCACTTTCGTTTTTTATTCCAAATTTGTTGACTTTTTGACCCTATCTACATATAATGATACCAGAATCATAAAAACGTATTACGTTTTTGTAAGAACGGCGTTGCGACGGCGTTCTATTTTTTTGTTCAAAAATATTTTATACTCAATCCACATACAAAAAGCCCGGAAACCAGCATAATGCTGAATTTCCGAGCTTTATTTTTTATTCAAATTCGATCGTCGCCACCGGCTTCTTCGTGATCTCGTATACCACCCGGTTGATGCTGGTCACCTCCGCAGTGATCCGGTCTGCGATCCGCTCCAACAGATCGTAGTCGATCCGCTCGATGGTCGCCGTCATGGCGTCGATGGTATTGACCGCACGGATCACGGCCATATAGCCCATGCTTCTGGCGTTATCCCTCACACCGACTGCCTTGAAATCCGGGATCGCTACAAAGTACTGCCACACAGTCTTATCCAAACCAGACTTGGCAAATTCGTCGCGGAGGATCGCGTCAGCCTCACGGAGCGCCTCCAGACGGTCACGGGTGATCGCTCCAAGGCAGCGGACGCCAAGTCCCGGACCCGGGAACGGCTGACGGTATACCATTTCTGCCGGAAGGCCCAGCTCGATACCGCAGGCGCGTACCTCATCCTTAAACAGCTGCTTTAATGGCTCTACCAGCTCAAACTGCAGATCCTCTGGAAGGCCGCCCACATTGTGGTGGGATTTCACACATTTGGCAGTTTTTGTACCGGACTCGATGATATCCGGGTAAATGGTGCCCTGGCCCAGGAAATCGATCCCCTCCAGCTTTCTTGCCTCTTCCTCAAACACACGGATGAATTCTCCGCCGATGATCTTACGCTTTTCCTCCGGATCTGCAACGCCGTCCAGTTTTCCAAGGAACCGCTCTGTCGCGTCCACATAGATCAGATTTGCGTGCAGCTCGTCTCGGAATACCTTTACCACGCCCTCAGACTCGTTCTTACGCATTAAGCCATGATTTACATGGACGCACACCAGCTGCTGCCCGATGGCCTTGATCAGCATAGCTGCAACCACAGAGGAATCCACGCCGCCGGAAAGCGCCAGGAGGACCTTTTTATCTCCCACCTGCTTACGGATCAGCTCCACCTGGTCCTCAATGAAATTCTTCATATTCCAGTTGGCCTCTGCCTTACATGTCTCAAAAAGGAAGATCTTCATGGCCGCATCGTCCGGAAGCTCCTGGTACTGTGCCTCACATTTTGACTGGGGATAATCAATGGAGAGCATCGGATAGCCCAGTCCATATAATTCGTCCCGGACCTGTACCTCCTGTCCGTCCACCACACGGTTCTCACCGCCATTTAAAATAATACCCTTTACATTATCCAGAGCCTGAAGCTCCTCCACCGTAATATCATGGGGATGGATCTCGCTGTATACGCCCAGGTCCCTGATCTGACGGGCAATCACTGTATTCTCTGTGCTTCCAAGATCCAGAATTACTATCATATCCTGCTTCATGCTGATTCTCCTTTTAATTATGTTAGATTAAGCGTTATCTACATTATACCTGTTCCAGAGAAAAAATCCATCAAAATTTTTTATTTTTCGAGTTCATGGGCCTCCATTCCCTCTTCCATTCATCTCCCGGTATCAGAAAAAGGTTGTGATTCCCAGAAAAATGCGCTATAATGAACAGGCCATTGAGATCTGGCAGAAAAATCATTTAAAGAGAGGTGAGATCATGGACAGTAGTGGTAGTCGAAGTACGGATATGGTATTCCAGCAGTTACAAAATGCAGGCGCGATCCGGCTGTCTGTGGTCTGATCTGGCTTTATCTGCATATATACAAGTGGATACCATTGTCCGTTCCAGTACAGCACTACATAAGCAGATGCGAATGCAGGGATCCTGTCTGTAACCGGCAATGGTTTTTTTATGCCCTTTTTTCCTTGCAGACAGGGCTCCTGTGTCCGCCTTTGCTTTCAACTGACTTGTAAAGGAGGACAATAAAATGGCAGGAAACACAACCGTAAACACAGCGCCTGCAGGATACAGCGCTGAGATCGCAGAACTGATCCGCAGCAGCCTGACTCCCCGGAGAATGCAGGAAAAGCTGTCTTCTTATCATGAAAACGATGTCGCATCCGCTCTGGAGCTTCTGACCCAGGCGGAACGGGCAAAATTATACCAGATCCTGGATTCAGAAACCCTGGCAGGGATCCTGGAATATTCCGATCATCTTACAGAATATGTACAGGAGCTAAGCGTCCGGAAAAAGGTCGATGTATTTTCCCAGATGGAGCCATCCGACGTGGTGGAGGTGCTGCGCCAGTTAGAAAAGGGCGAGCGGGAGACCCTGGTGGATCTGCTGGACCCCCAGGTCCGCTCCGATGTGAAATTGCTGAGTTCCTTCGACGAGGACGAGATCGGCAGCGTCATGTCCACCAACTACATCTCCGTCCCGGACCATGCATCGGTCAAAGAGGCCATGTCGGAGCTCGTCCGCCAGGCTGCCGAAAACGACAACATCAGCACCATTTATGTGGTGGACCAGAGGGAGACCTTTTATGGCGCCATTGACCTGAAGGACCTGATCATTGCCCGGGAGGGGACCGATCTGAAGGAGGTCATGACCTGCTCCTATCCATACGTTTACGCGCGGTCGCCCATTGAGGACTGTATCCCGCAGTTAAGAGATTATTCCGAAGACTCCATCCCCGTGCTGGACAACGAAAACCGGCTCATCGGCGTCATCACGGCCCGCGATCTGGTTGAGGTCGTAGGGGATGAACTCAATGAAGACTACGCAAAGCTGGCAGGTCTTTCCGCTGAGGAGGATCTGGAGGAACCGATCTTCCGCAGTGTGAAAAAGCGGCTTCCATGGCTTTTCGTCCTGCTTGTCATGGGCCTCGGCGTATCCGCAACCGTCGGGCTCTTTGAATCCATCGTGGCCCAGCTCCCAGTCATCATGAGCTTTCAGTCGCTGATCCTGGATATGGCAGGCAACGTAGGCACCCAATCCCTGGCCGTTGCCATCCGTGTTCTCATGGACAAACAGACCTCCGGAAAGCAGAAGCTGACACTGATCCTGAAGGAATCCCGCGTCGGCCTGACCAACGGCTTTATTCTCGGCATATCCTCCTTCCTTGTGATCGGCGGATATCTGGTTTTAAAAGGGAACGGGCTGTCCTTTGCTTTTGCAGTTTCCGGATGCCTCGGCGCAGCCATGATACTGGCCATGCTGATCTCTTCTTTATTCGGCACAGTTATTCCGATCTTCTTCCAGAAGATCGGGGTGGATCCGGCTGTGGCATCTGGCCCGCTGATCACAACCGTAAACGATCTGGTCGCCGTGATCACCTATTATGGACTGTCCTGGGTCATTCTGATCAATCTGCTGCATTTGGCGTAAAGAATAGGAAGAAATATAAGAACGCCGGTATGGGGAAGGGTAACCATACCGGCGGTTTTTCGATTACTTTTTGAGTGGACACTAGCAGTAAATATCTATTAATTTCACTATTAATCCGTTATTTTAGCTCCCTTTGCCCTGTTGCACTTCCAGCATAATGTCTGGAGGTTCTCTTCCACCGTCCGGCCACCTTTTGCGACAGGAATGATATGATCAATCTCCAACAGAAGATTTGGTTCTACATAGGTGGAATTGCCGCAGTTACAACAAGTGAAGTTATCACGCCTCTTAATAAGATCGCGCAATTTCTTTGTCATAAGAATTCTTTGCTCCTTTGCAAAAGCACTTGCAGTAAGTTTACTTTCTAGGACTTTGATAAGTTCTGAAATATTCTCTTCTGTCATTGGAACCGTAAACGATCTCCGCGCCATTCCTCCTCCAGAAGTATAGGAAAATTTGTACTCTACCGTAAGTACACTCTCATCAACGGTTGCAAATCCAAGGCGTGAATAAAATCCTGCCTTATCATTTTCCATAATAAAATCAGGAACACCCCCCAGATACTGTTGATACTCTGCTTTATAATTTTCAATAATTTGTTTTGCATCCCTTAAAGTTTCAAGTTCTTCTACCAATCGATACAGATTCTGGATTTGCTCAGGGTACGATTTCTTATTAGGGTAAAAATACTTTACGATATATTCCATAGGATTATTTTCTGCACTTGCAAATACTGTTGCGGAAACCTCAGCAGTAAAGGGGGTAATTGTCTTTTTATATGGGCGAATATAATTATATTCATCCTCATTAATCGTTTCATTTCGTACCACTCTAGTACCAAAAAGCCGGGAAATAGATTGCACTTTATCATTAATATATTCGTTAAACTCTCTTTGAGAGTTCATTAATACTTTGCATGTCTCTTTAATCTTCAAAAAGTCTGGAGATTCATAATACTCAAGAATCTGTTGATTCATATTTATGATCTTCTCTACATCTTTATTAATATGGTCTATAAAATCTCCAATAAGATTCCATTCTTCACTATCAAGTTCCTTGATCTTCTTAATACTGTTAACTGTTTTATCAAACAACTGGATGATCAAGCTATCTAGTTGCTCCTGATTATCTTTAATAATTAAGGAGTCTCTGCTTTCATTTGAAATTTCAATGATGCTATTTACACGCTCATAGTATTCATGTTGTTTCTGACTCAGCGCCTCTTTCTGCTGTTCTCTGAGATACTTATTATATTCTCCTTTACCCATAACCAGAGAAGGATCATCCTTAAACATATCTATAGTATGCTGATTTACAGTAATTGTTTTCGATCCTAAATTATTTCCAGCTGACGATATGTAACTAACCTTAACTCTAAAAGCATTTGAATTCTTCAAAACTGAATCTATTTGCTTCTTAACCTTATTGTACTGGGAACAAGTCTCATATTCGTTACTTTCAAGAAATTCTTTCAAAGTTATTGCCATACGTTTTTTTTGTTCTATAACTTTTTCTGCCTTTTCAAGCATATCTTTGTTTTCCTTGAAAAATTTTATAGCATCGTATTTTTCCAATCTCTGACGGCTTTTCACAGTTATATACTTATCAAAATAAGGAACACTATTCCAACCCGAAAACCCCAGATCTTTTAAAACTGCTTTTTCTAGTTTTTTATATTGCTGTCCTTTTACAGCTTTAATAACTTCAATTGCTATAATCACCAAAATGATCATTATAATCCAAGACATTTCGCCTATCCCCCTCTTTTTCTTAACAATATCTATTAGCTCTAACCTAAGCCTTTAATACAAGTATAACACAATATTTCTTATAAATCCAGAATATACAGATGATTGTAAATTCAATGAAAATTTCAAATGTTTGCGTCCAGAAAAATAACACTTGACAAAACCAGTATATTAGTGTTAGTCTAGTGGCCGAAGAGCGAAAGCGCATTATATTTTATATAATACGCCTTCGCTCTTTTTTTATGAAATGGAGGTATTAAAGTTATGAAAACACAGTTTTCTATGCAAAAGGCAAAAGTATTTGCAACGCAATTACTCTGGGAATTCATAGGAAGTGTCTTTATTGCAGCTGGAATTTATAATTTCGCTGTGCAGGCAAAGTTTCCAATGACCGGATTTTCAGGTATTTCTATCATATTGTATCGGTTGCTGAATATTCCGATCGGACTTTCAACCATTGTATTGAATATCCCGCTGGCTATTGTCTGCTATCGGCTTCTCGGGAAAAAGTTCTTTATCAGTTCTTTACGATGCATGGTGTTTTCTTCTTTGATGATCGACTATGTGGCACCGTTGTTTCCGGTGTATGAAGGAGATCGCTTATTAGCAGCCCTTTGTACAGGTGTATTTGGCGGTATCGGATACGCATTGATTTATTCTAAAAACTCCTCTACCGGTGGATCAGATTTTATTATTATGGCAGTGAAAGCCATCAAACCGCATTTATCTCTTGGGAAAATCGCATTCTGGTCTGATGTGGGGATCATTCTGGTCGGCGGAATTTTATTCCGGGATATGGACGGTATTATTTATGGAATGGTTGTAAATTTTATTTTTGCTGTTGCCGTAGACAAGTTAATGTATGGAATCAATGCCGGGAAGCTTACATTGATCGTTACAGATCATGGTCCTCAGATCTGTGAAGTGATCGATGAATGCTGTCAACGGGGAACCACCATTTTAAAGGGCCAGGGCGGATACCATGGACAAGAAAAGCAGGTCGTGATGTGCGCCTGCAACAACAAAGAAATGTTCCAGGTGCAGCAGGCTGTAAAGAAAGCCGATCCGGATTCCTTTTTGATCGTGCTGGAATCCAATGAGGTTCATGGAGAGGGATTTAAGATGGTACAGATTGGGGAGGAAGGAAACTGATCGTATTTTTATGTGGTAGTTTTGGAAGGGAGCCCTAAAAGTCAGAGAGCCGGGTACCCGCTGTTTATGCAGTCTCCTGGCTCTCTGTTTACTATTCAAACTCGACAATTACTAATCAATTTTGTTTAGAGATTA
>UMHP01004253.1_pt1 | contig 32566 bp, 28 predicted proteins | sample 1965571 | NCBI WGS metagenome assembly UMHP01 (sample SAMEA4836103, study PRJEB28245) | human gut metagenome | biome: gut microbiome; material: fecal sample | place: Denmark | collected 2008
TTTATATTTTTTTAATTGTCTACTTGACGGGATGCACACCAATTCACCAATAGGTCGTGGCTTTCCGGGCAATAAAATATTAAAGATTGACGCGTAAGATATTGTTATAATATCATAACCATTTTACGATAAGAACCTGAATTACAAGTGGATAAAAATCTGCCTTTTTCCGGTTGATTCAAGGGGATTAGCATATTATTTTAGGTGTCAATCTCTTTGAAAAGTAATTTGCCAGAATTCCTATTTCTCCTATCCCCTTCTCCAAATCTTTTTCAACTGATTTGTAGGATTTGGAATAGTCAGCCGCTGTAAATTTTCTGTCGGATTGCTCAAATAATACGAGGAAGAACCCCTAAAAAATTTATTGAATTTTGTGACTTTGTGCTGTGGAATTTTGACCATAGAAACTTCGGACTGCTTTCTCCGAAGTTTCTGTACTATTGGGCAAAATGGAGCGTTTAGCACAACGGAACAAATCAATAAATTTTTTAGGGGTTCTTTTCAATTATTCTTCGGGCAATCTGGCTTTCACTTTTCTTATAGCGGCGGGTTCGTCTGTTTCACAGCCTCACAAATCAGAAGCTATTTCATTTTGATTTTTACGGTCTTCTTCTTTCCGCTTCCATCTGTCGCCATTGCAGTAATTTTTACCGTTTTTCCTTTGGCTGATTTCTTCGTTGTTACAATTCCCTTAGCATTTACCGTGGCATATTTGGTATTGCCTGATATCCAGAGAAGTTTTTTATTTGCTTTCTTTGTGGCAGTTACTTTGGCTTTTAGTTTTAGTTTCTTGCCTGCTTTTACTGGCTTACTTCCTGTTATCTTAATTTTCTTTACAATGCCTTTCATAGATGTAATCTTCCATGAAGCATATTTTTTACTGCCATCCGTTGCTGTTGCCGTAATCGTTACTTTCTTACCGCCAGTTTTCTTTTTCAGTGTAACAACTCCACCTTGCGTTACGGTTGCAACTTTTGTATTGCTGGATTTCCAGAGTAGCTTTTTATTCGAAGCAGTCTTTGGTAAAACAGCCGCTTTTAGAGTAAGCTTTTTGCCTGCGGCAATCTGTTTGGAGAGACCGGAAAGACGGATTGAGGTTACCTTTACTTTCTTTGACGGTTTTTTACCAGTATCCGGTTTTGGTGTATTTGGCTTCGCATTTTCTACCGTAATTGGCATAACAACTTTTCGTCCGATTCCAACTTCTTCATAAAGAATTTCCAGTTGCTTTTTGCCTGTTTTAGACATATCGATATTTTTCACATTTGTTGTATAACCTGTTACTTTTGCCTTACTTCCATCGGTATATACTGCAGTCACTTCCAAATCATTCAGATTTAACTTCTCACCTTTAGTATAAGTAACCTTTGTCTTTGTTGCGGTGAGATAATCCAGTGTTTTTAATTCTTCTGTTCCTACATATACAAATGCTGTATTATCAGACTTTATGCTTTCTTCTGTATCTCCGCTAACTTCCATGTAAACCGTATCACTTCCGAGTTTTTTCAATTCTTCTTTTGTAAATGTTTTTTCTACCATACCATAGGATTCCACATTTCCAAGATTTATTGTTTTTAATACTTTACCAGAAGCATCCCCAGCTTTTAAAGTAAGTGCTGCTGTCGTATCAAAGGCACTGTTATTATCTATTGCTACTGTAATATCATCATCTTCTTGTTTAACAGAAAGCTCAAGTTCACTTCCGGCCGACTGAATATTTTTTGTAGAATCTGCTGTTGTATTTTTATCAGAGATTGCTTCTACTTTTAATGTTTCTTTCGCTGCCGCATCCTCTGGTACAGTAAGGTCTACCGTAACGTTTTGTGTCTCTCCTGATGTTATTCCAGCCTCCAAGTCTGCCTGTCCAATGACGTTGCCATTATAGACAATCTGAACCTTTCCCTCACCACAGTTTGTTAATCCATTATTTTTCACTGGTATGGTGATAGAAGTATCCTCGTCCGGCATCAATTTCTCCTGCGTGTAATCAATATCCCCGATGACAAGTTTGCTTTGTGGCACTACAGAAGTGATACATAAATCCGTATTTTCTGTTACAGTATTCTCTGTAATATCTACATCGGTTCTTGTAAATAAATATTCATACGCCGTCCCATTCCAGATACCACTCGGCACTGCTGCATAACCTTCTAAATCTGTTAAAGTAACTGGTTCGTAAACTTCTCCATCTCGTATTACGTAGGCATACAGGTTTCTTCCTGTTTCTTCTGCATTTTCTTTCTCCGATGAACAGATGAGAAGCTGGCTATCCCCACCATCTACTACCGTATAGTCTGCTGAAATAACCGCATCGTCTTCTATATAGCTTTCTACCGCTCCATCTATAGCATCAATATAGTTTAAGGAACTGCCTTCCGCATCCTGTGCATACCATAAAAGAACGGAACTTCCATCTATTTTTGCAAAAGAAGGAGAAAGATTCTGGCCATTTGCTGCAATGGTTGTTCGTCCTTTTGCATTAACCGTCGTCAGTTGTACCTGCGGATTTTCCTCGGTACCAGAATTCAATGTATAAGCTGTCACTACATCATTATCCAAATTGCCAATAGCAACAGACTGTACCGGCTTATTCTCTTCCGATAACTTCTTTGTTGTAAATGCATTTCCATTTAAAGATGCAAGGTAAACTGTATTTGTTCCGGTTCCCTTTAAAATATCATTCGCACTATTGCTGTTCCATGCAATATATGGCACATGATTTTTTACTGTAATAGACGGATGCAAATCCGCAATGGCATTATCCGTAATAGCCGGATACTTTGTCACTGTTCCTGTATTTCCATTTAATGCGATTTTTGTTGCCTGAACTTCGGTCTCGGCTGCAAGCTTTGTCATAAAATCTTCAGCCTCTGCTTCTTCTGGTGTAAAAGTCCGCTTTGCATTAATCCATGTAACGTATACATTCTCTCCATCTACTGCTGCTACTGCATCAAAATCTGCCGTTCCATCATCATCAATCAGCTTAGGTATACTCCACCCACGTTCATTATAAATAGAATATACCACTGCTGTATGATTCCCTGTTGTTCTGTCGCCCATGTCCGTTGTAAAAATAAGGAGTTTCTTTCCACTTGCCGTCTGCAAAAGCTGCGGCTTTGCACTGGCATACACATCAGACAGCAATGTTGTCACTCTTCCAGATATATTTTTTGCAGAAGCAGCACGCTTTATCGAACGTGGCTTCGCTGTTTGTTCTGCAACGGCAGAACCATCCCACGAAGAAGAATCTACTCTTTGTATTTCATAATCTTTCGCCTCCGGTTCTAACTTTGGCAATGCTCTGGCATACATTCTGGCTTTTGACTTCTTCTTTGTGGACAAATAATCGAACGAACCATTCAAAAGCTCTTTTTCATAAGAAAAGCATAATGCCTTTGCACTAACTCCCAGCGCTCCCTCTAAAGAGGCTGTTATATCATTATCCTTCCCGTCTGATTCTACTGTAACAAGGTTCTTTGCTTCTCCATAAACAGAAATATCTGCGATATAAGAAACACCGATACCTCCCGTAAGACGTACACTCGGAAGAGTAAGCTCTACTTCCCCTTTGGTATACACTTTACTCTTATTAAAATCAAATCCTACAGAGAAATCCGCTTTAGTACCAGCCGTTCCCTTTACCTTAATCACTACCGGAACAACCACCACAACCGTCTGCCATTCCTGCTTTGCCGTTCCTTTTATTTCAACAACCAGCTTCCCTCCCGCAGATTCGACTCCATTTGCCTTTGTAATTGTTCCTTCCACATAGCCATAAGCCTTCATTTCCGGTTCTACACTCATTCCCATAGACGCGATTCCAGACTTAGTAGCCAAAAGAGAGTTGATTCCTTTTCTATAGGATTCTTTTTGCGTTTCCACAAACTTTTTAAACGTTGTCCAGTCCTTCTTATTCATATCCTGAACACCGATTCCAATTCGGTATGTATTATCTTCCCTCTTAAAAGTAACTGGAATCGTTCCATAATCAAGAGAAACATCCCCACCACCAAGAATTGGAACATTCTCCGGAATCGTAAAATCTACACCACCATCGATCTCAATATCTACATCGCTCTCTTCTGTTCTGGTTCCTGTGGCCGTTCCCGGTTTGTCGGGATGGGCGGGCTGATTTGGAGTATCTGATTCATCGGGTTCACTTGGTTTTACTGGATTATCTGTTCCGCTCTCCCCAGATTTCATCGCATCGGAGCATACTGTTCCGGCGTAGGAATAGAGATTAGAGGATGAGAGATTCAAATGCAAAGCGGGCCGCACACCGTCACGATCATGGCCGACACTATAGCCAACCCCGCTGACCCAGCCATCACTACTCACTTCGGCCGCATAATAGCTATCGTCGCCCGGCGAGCGGAGCCACCAATCAATATTTCCATTGTATTTTGTATACTCTGTATCCGTATCATAATCTCTCCCTGTACCCATCGCATATGCATAGGTACTGCATCGGCTTCTTCTTGCTTCATCATATGTACTGTAGTCTTTTATAAATCCATAGCCTGCTGCCGTGTCTGTATTATAGACTTCCGATTCTGAGAGAAGGAATACTTTATCGGAAGTATTCTTCCCACCTGCTGTTCCGTAATTAATATTATCGTTATTTACGACATTTGTTGTCTTAATAGCATTTCTTTGCGTGGACGTAAAGGCAGAATTGATAAAATTCTTTCTGCTGTAATCTGTCTTTGGCTGATTTACAGATGCCCCGTAACCGTTCAGCCAGCTTCGCATACTGCTTGTTTCCCATGTTATATCTTCATAATTTGTGTTACACTTCTGGTCATCTAAAGCGATATCTGCAAGAAGAAGTGCGTCATTTCCACTTCTATTTAAAACACGCCATTTGATTGGTTCATACTTAAAATAATGGTAGGTTTTATAGTTATCATTCCAGTCAGAATTATAAGGTGAATTACTACTGGTAGCATGTGTCGCATCTTCCCCCTTTAATCTACGGTACTTTGTTCCCCCAATCGTAATATCATTATTTTCATCCCAGCCTGTCGCATTTTTCAATGTATTATAAATACTGCCATCTTTGGATGTTATCTCACTCTGAGGATATTTTCCGAAGTACACACAGTCCCAGGTGACTTTCTGTCCGGCATCCATGGAGGAATCTTTTACGATTCTTGGATTGCTTATATTCTCTGCCGCATTTACCTTTGGCAGTGTTATCGGGATATCCGCAAGGCTGACTCCCTGTGGACAGAATCCTGCCAGCATTGCTACAGATAAGATGAATGCTGTTATACGGGATAGGTTGATGTGTTTCCGTTGTTTTTTCATAGTTTTTCCTCACTTTCCCCTTGAGCGTGTTTGAAAAATGCTTTCTGTAAGATTCCGTTACAATTTGTAGAAGATTTTGCCTAAATGATGACAGCGTAGCGGGCTACGTCAACCGAATGAAGGCAAATTCAAGAATGCAAATTGAGGCGTGCAGATTTCAAGAATGATTTTTCAAACATGCTCTAAAATATAGATTTTGCTATTTTAAAAATAGCGTATCATTTTCTTCACCAAAATTCAATAGGATGTGTCTAAATGGTTGATTTTATGACACTTTTGGTAGAGGAATTCTAATTTGCCGCAGGCAAGGGAGACGCCTCCGAAGAGAAGCTATCCTCTATATTTGTGACTTTAGTCGCGGCGGTTTGAATGTTCGTCTAAATGCTCGCATCCAAACCTTGCTCCGAGGCCACAAATATAGAGGATAGCTTCTCTTCGGGGGCTAACTTTGGCTACTGGAGTATATCCAGAATTCATATCGAAGAAATTTGATGAATTCTCCAGAAGATTATCGTTTTTCAACAAATCAAATTTAAAATCTAATGCTACAGTTCTACAAATTCGTTAAGTATATTTAAAAAAGGATATTATCAGAAATTTCATTAGGCTTCTATATTTAAATATGGCGCAAAGAACATTAATAAATATTAACAGTAAAATCAGACTTCATAGAACATCTTTACAGAAAAAGATATATTTGTAGATAATAATAGAAAAAATAAAAACTCTAATTTTGCTCCTATAGCCAAAGAACAGCACCCAAAGAGAACAGATATCCTATATTTGGGCGCGTCTACCTTGTCTGCGGCAATTCAGAATCTTACTTCAAATATTCATTGACTTTTCTGTCAAATTATGTATATAATAGTCGTATAGTAACCATTGATATATCATAACGGAGGTAGCGTAAATGACGGATTCCACAATCTTACAGCCAGAAGGCTTAGAACAACGCTACGAAAGATATAAAGAAAAGATAAAACACTTTACGATAATGAATGACATCTTTATGCGAAATGTTTTAAAGGAAATCTCATGTACGGAATATATTCTTCAGGTTATCATGAATAGAACAGGTCTAAAAGTAATCGACCAGACTTTACAGAAAGATTATAAAAATCTCCAGGGACGTTCCGCCATTTTAGACTGCGTGGCAAAGGATGCAGAAAACAATCACTTTAACGTGGAGATTCAAGGTGAAAATGATGGTGCTTCTCCAAAAAGAGCCCGATACCACTGCGGTCTACTGGATATGAATCTACTGAATCCAGGCGATCTATTCGACAGTCTGCCGGAAACGTATGTCATTTTTATCACTAAAAACGATGTCCTTGGATATAACCTGCCAATCAATCACATAAGAAGACGAAGCAACGAAACCGGAGAAATATTTCAAGATGGTCAACATATTCTATATGTAAACTCGAAAAAACAGGACGATACCGAATTAGGCCGCTTAATGCATGACTTACATTGCAAAGAAGCGGATAAGATGTATAGTAATATTCTTGCAACCAGAGTACATCAACTAAAGGAAACTGCGGAAGGAGTGAATCAAATGTGTCAGGAATTAGAAGAGATTTATAATGAAGGCGTTGAAAGGGGCGAACAATCTGGATTTCTTCGAGGGGAGCAGTCTGGAGAATTGAAAAAAGCAAGAGAAACTACTCTTGCCCTTCTCGAAATGGGAATGTCTGTGAAACAGATTGCAAAAGCAGTAAACCTCTCGGTAGAGACTATTCAGAATTGGATATCAGAAGCATAATTTTAATTAGCGAAGATAAACAGACCAACAAAGAATATATGGCTGTCAGAGAAACCTATATCTCAAGGATACTTTCCGCGCTTAGCGATGGTGTAGCGAAAGTTGATGAAAAGATTAAGGAAGTCATAAGTATCTGGATATGCATAGATGCCAGAAAAAATGAAGATTCCATTATAGAATACCAACTTAGACCGGAAGTAAAATTTGGTGAAAATATTCACCCCGAAGAGATAAATCTGTTAAAAGGGATTCTCATAAAGATACGAGGTGGGAAAAACATGACACAGTCTAAAAATAAATTAATCGAAATGTTGGAATATGTAATTGCAGACCATTCAGCAGAAGAAAAAAGAATTATTTAAAAAATGAATGCGGTGTAGAGATGACCAAAGAATTAGAAAGGAAGATGGAGGCGATGGGAGAAAGTATAGGTCGCGTAATATTACAGGGAATGCTAGAAGATGCCTGGGATAAGGGAGTAGAACAAGAACGCAGAAATACGGAAAAGGAACGAGAACACGCAATTGTTGCATTCATTTCTTTTGGAATACCAAAAGAAAAAATATTAGAAAAAGGATATACTGAAGAAGAATATACGAAAGTGAAGAAAAAGTTGCTTTCTTAATATTTATGTTGAGATTTTCTACAGGCAAGTTGGCAAAACTGACACTACTAGAGCAAACTTCAAAATTTATAATGCTAAAGATAAATATCTCATCAGTGCCAATTTCTCATTCAATAAGTATGCTTATGCGTCGGCACAATCTGGCATAAAATTTTGAAAGCAAAATATACTTGAAATATCTGATTCGGTATGATATATTGAAATCAGAAAAGAATATGCTGTACAGTATGTACACAAACACAAATCCCCTCAGTACCGCGAATACTGAGGGGATTTTTTTGTGGGGTTTGGTTACCGCATGATTTTACTTCTTCTTCCGGCCAAACCACTTGCGAAGTATAGTCATGATTAGTTCAACAATGATGCCAGATGCTACACCTGCCAATACCGACAGAAGAAAAGAATATGCTGACAATATGTACACCCCCTTTCTGTTGCCAGAATGGGGCGGCAACGAGGGGATTATATCATATTTTTCCAGAAAAATCCATGTAAATCTTTAATATTTCATGTAAATTCAATAGAAGAAATAACTGCATCTAATGATGATTTTTACGGAGTTTGGATTACTTTTATTTACTATTGCCAAATATCTGTAAATATTATATAATTTTACTTCAACAACCTAAAACAGCCCCGAAAGAGAGAAGAGGCCCTATATCTGTGGCCTTAGAACGAGGATTGAATGCGAGCCATTACGCGAGCATTCAACCCACAGTAATAGAGTCGCAGATATAGGACCTCTTCTCTCTTTCGGTACGTCTGTTTTGTTTCATAAATCAGATAATTATCCCCTCGCAATGATCCACCTCATGCTGTATAATCTGCGCTACCCAGCCTTTATACTTCTGATGCTGTTTTTTAAAATGAATATCTTCATACTCTACTTCTATCTCCTGATAGCGAGTCGTTTTTCTAACTCCTTTTAAAGATAAACAGCCCTCTTCTGCCTCATATGGTTCTTTTTTACTTACAATCACCGGATTTAACATTGCAATATTCGCAAATCCCATATTCACCGCAATAATTCTTTTATTTACTCCAATCATATTTGCTGCCATCCCAACACAGCCAGTTTCATTTGCTTTTAACGTATCAAGTAAATCCTGCACCACTGGCATATCGTCTTTTGTTGCAGGGACTGCTTTCTTTTTAAGAAACAAAACATCTTTCATAATTGCTCGAACCATAATCTAACCTCCATATTGAATTCTGTTTTTACTTCTACAGCCAAAGACAGCTCGCAAAGAGAGAAGCCAACCTATATCTGTGGCCTTAGAACGAGGATTGGATGTGAGCCGTTAGCGAACATTCAACCCGCAGTGATAGAGTCACAGATATAGGTTGGCTTCTCTCTTTGTGAGCGTCTACTTTGCCTGCGGCAAACCAGAACTTATAACTGTTCTTTCGCGATTTCCACAGCTTTTTCTAATGCAGCTTTGATTCCTGCTGGATTCTTTCCACCAGCCTGAGCCATATTTGGACGTCCACCGCCGCCGCCACCTACTAAGGCTGCTGCTTCTTTGATAATCTTTCCTGCATGTGCGCCTGCTTTTACAGCATCGTCTGTTGCAGTTACGATTAAGTTAACCTTTCCTCCCATATCGGAAGCAAGGATAACAACACCGCTGCCAATCTTACCTTTGAGGTCATCTCCTAAGGTACGGAGTGCGTTCATGTCAACGTCTTTTACGGATACTGGAAGTACTTTGTAATCGCCTGCTTCTACTACCTGATCCATTACGTCAGCAACTTCGCTCTTGGCAATCTGGTCTTTTAATTTCTCATTTTCTGCAGAAAGTGCTTTGATTTCGTCAAGCATGGACTGAATCTTTTCTGCTAACTTATGAGGCTCTGCCTTTGCTGCTTTTGCTGCTTCGTGAAGAGTTTTTTCCTCATCAAGATAATATTTCATTACTCCGTCACCAGTTAATGCTTCGATACGTCTTATGCCCGCTGCAACACCAGTTTCAGAAATAATCTTAAATGCTTTGATTACTCCTGTATGTGGTACATGTGTACCTGCACAGAATTCTTTGGAGAAATCTCCCATAGTAACAACTCGTACTTTATCACCATATTTTTCTCCGAATAATGCCATCGCACCAGTATTCTTTGCTTCGTCAACACTCATGATTTCTGTGCTTACAGTGAGGTCTTCGGCGATTTTTTCATTTACCATTTTTTCAACTTCTGCAAGTTCTTCTGCAGTTAATGCCTGGAAGTGAGAGAAGTCGAAACGAAGTCTGTCTTTATCTACATAAGAACCGGACTGTTCTACATGATTTCCAAGAACGGTACGTAAGGATTTCTGAAGAAGATGGGTTGCACTGTGCCCTTTAGCTGTATCTGCTCTCTGTGCTTTATTTACAGATAATGTTACCGTATCACCAACTTTGAACATTCCCTTTGTTACATGTCCGATATGGCCAATCTTTCCACCGAGCATTTTTACAACATCTTCTACAATGAATTCGCCGTCTTTGCATGTGATGACACCGCTGTCAGCGTGCTGTCCACCACCTGTCGCATAAAATGGTGTCTCGTCTACAAAGATTGTTCCAGCCTGTCCATCAGTTAAAGCTTCTGTAAGCTCTGTGTCTGTTGTCATAACTGTAATCTTAGAATCACATTCCTGTGTCTCATATCCAACGAAAGTACTTGTTACAGATGGGTCGATAGACTCATAAACTGTAACGTCAGCACCCATGTAGTTTGTTGTCTTTCTTGCACTTCTTGCCTTTTCTTTCTGCTCATTCATGCAAGTCTGGAATGCTTCTTCATTTACAGTGTATCCTTTTTCTTCAAGGATTTCTTTTGTAAGGTCTAATGGGAATCCATAAGTATCGTAAAGTTTGAAAGCGTCCTGTCCATCTAACTCTTTTACGCCTTTTTTCTTCATGGATTCTTCTAAATCAGCAAGGATTGCAAGACCCTGATCGATTGTCTTATTAAACTTGCCTTCTTCCTGAATGATAACATTGTAAATGAAATCTTTCTTTTCTTCTAATTCTGGATAACCATCTTTAGAACCTTCGATAACTGTCTTGCTAAGCTCTGCTAAGAACTTGCCTTCGATTCCGAGTAAACGTCCGTGACGGGCTGCTCTTCTGATAATACGGCGAAGAACGTATCCACGGCCTTCATTACTTGGCATGATACCATCGGAAATCATAAATGTAGCGGAACGGATATGGTCTGTGATCAGACGGATAGAAATATCGTCCTGCTCATTTTCTTTGTAAGTTTTCTTTGCTACTTCACAGATCTTATCACGAAGGGAACGGATAGTATCTACATCAAAAATAGATCCTACGTCCTGAACGATAACGGCAAGACGCTCTAATCCCATACCTGTATCAATATTTTTCTGTTTTAATGTTGTGTAGTTATTATGTCCGTCATTCTCAAACTGAGTAAATACGTTGTTCCATACTTCCATATAACGGTCGCAGTCACAACCTACTGTACAGCCTGGTTTACCACAGCCGTATTTTTCTCCACGGTCATAATAAATCTCGGAACAAGGACCGCAAGGACCAGCACCGTGTTCCCAGAAGTTATCTTCTTTACCAAACTTGAAAATGCGTTCTGGAGCGATTCCAATCTCATCTCTCCAAATGGCAAATGCCTCGTCATCTTCTAAGTATACAGATGGATATAATCTGTCTGCATCAAGTCCTACAACTTCTGTAAGGAATTCCCATGACCATGCGATTGCTTCATGTTTAAAATAATCTCCAAAAGAGAAGTTACCAAGCATTTCAAAGAATGTACCGTGACGATCTGTCTTACCAACATTTTCGATATCACCTGTACGAATACATTTCTGGCAGGTTGTCACTCTTTTTCTTGGTGGAATCTCCTGGCCTGTAAAATAAGGTTTCAGTGGTGCCATACCTGCGTTGATCAGTAATAAACTGTTGTCGTTATGTGGAACCAATGAGAAACTCTTCATTGCAAGATGTCCCTTGCTCTCAAAAAACTCCAGATACATTTTTCGAAGTTCATTTACTCCATACTTTTTCAAAATTCTGTCCTCCTGTAGTATCTCATATATTGCTGCCGGTATACCGACATGAAAGGGTGCTGCCAGAAAACAATTGGTTCTCCGTCAGCACCCTGAAATATATCGCTATATAAATTATTTACCTGATGTATTTCCAGTACCAGCCGTGTTGCTTTCCATGTTCTTCTTCGTTCTTAACTTCTTTCCACAAAAAATGCCTCCGGCCGCGGCTGCTACCAGCAAAATAAACGTTATAAGATATTGAACAAATGCACCTAATACAGCCGACATAATCGGACCCTCCTTCTCATACTGAAAATAGTTTGCAGTTACATGAAATTAGTATACCATATTTGATAAAAAAGTGTAAACCTTTTTTTAACAATTTCATTCATTATCTAACAGACGAACCTGCGAAGCAGGTTCTGCATGTTGGCTGGAATTGTGAGTGAAATTAGAGGTGGTGGAGACCTAGTGATTCAGACTGTAATCTTCTGCTTACTCGAAAGTTTTTATTATCAGATGCATTTCGTATTTATCCTTTTTGCAATCAATCACAAGCTTATCGCATACTGGGCAATATCAGGCTTCCTGTTCTTTCATATCAAAAAAGCTGTGTCTTCCAATTCGAAATCCTTGTTTCTTATCATTGTTCTCTTTACCTGCTTCTCTTTCTGTAATCAATTAATATCAGCCAACACACTTTTAAGTTTTAATTTTTTCATACTGTTTTCTGGAACATATATAGTAAACTATATAAAATCCGCTGAGTAAGCAAGTCGGTGAAGATGCCAAAGGCATTACATGAATCAGTTGGTATGCTACAATAGCTAAATTTATTATAATAATCAAAATCAAAACTTTAGAATTTTTATTTTGTTGGTCAGCATATACTGATAATGCAATTATGATACCCGCTATCAGTGGAAATAATATATGAAATAAATAAAGATAGGATACTTCATATGTTCTTCCTACAAAATCCCGTACTCTCGTTAATGATGAATTATATATTGCCGCCATTATGGTTGCAATTATAGCCCATAAAAAAGCTTTTCCATTAAATAACTTTTCTTTTTTCTTTTTTCATTTTTCACTCCTCACTAGAAATTAATACATTAAATAAAATCATTATCATTTATGTTAAGAGATAAAATATTATAACTGTAAAAGTTATTTATTTTTAAAATATTTAATTATATGAATTAATATATAAGTGCAAATTATTATTAATAATACATTTAAACTTTGCCATATAATGTGAAATATTTCCTGAGACATAATATCTATAACCCCTTTCGTGCTGTAAATATATAGGTAATAACTAACAGAGTAAGTACGATAAATTTTTATATAATATTAATCGTGTTTCTCTAATAGTTGTGTTATCTCTTCTGTTCCTTCATAACAAGCACCCTCTATGGCAATATCATTCTCAGAATATTCGCCTATTCCTGCCTTGATATGGTATATATCCCCGTCCGAAGTATACGCAAGTGCGGTAAAGTTATAATCATGAAACTCATCTTGCCTTTTATCAAGTTTTTTAATTATCTTTATAAATTTAGCAGCATTTTGGGCAGAAAGATTATATTCTTTATTATTGTACTTTACTGTAATTTTTTCAATTTTATCAAAGGCTGTTGCAGGCAGTACTCTGTATCCGGTATGTTTAATAATAAAATCTACAAGCTGTTTATTGGGTCCTATCCTATAATCTTCTCCATTGAAATCATAGAAATGTAATATATCTCCTTTAAAAGTATTTAACGACACATTCTGTAAATCTCCATGACTGTTTTCGTACACAATACAAAGTTTTGCATATTTTTCTTTCGTATTATCATTTACACCATAATTACTGAGGGAATCGCCGTTCTTTAAAATAGGACTATCCTCAATCAAATCTATTAATTTGAGAATTTCTTTTTTATTTAGAGACAGAAATGTAGAATCTTCAGAAAAAGTACTATATGATATAGAGAGTATCCGACACTTTGGAAAAAGAAACTTTTGCTTCTTTTTTATTATAGAAAAGGAATCTCTTTCCCCATTTATTTCTATAGTATCATCATATTTTCCGAGAGCTAATAAACTTTTAATTTCATCTGGAATACTATTTGTGGATTCGGTAGAGTTGCTTGTTTTAGTTGTTGAATTGAATTTTGCTTCCTTTTTTTGACAGGCAGAAAAAAGAAATACTATTAAAATTATCGCGATGTAACTATATTTTTTTCTCATTCTCCGTCCCTCCATTCACCTGTGAATAATCTTTCGAAATCTTTAGATCAGTAAATTATAACTTTTAGATTCTGTTCCTGATTTTAGGAAGAGCATAATTCTATGATTATTATATATCTTTTTAAGGTACAGCACCAGTGACATCTGTTTCTCATGCATATTTTTATTTATTATATATGCCGAAAGAAAAAGGCTCCGGTTGCAAAAATCCTACCCCAATTCATAAAATTTCTTATCCTTTCTACAACACTTTTTATTGAAACTATCAACGTTCCTATCTATATATATGCAGTAGAATGAGAATCCCACAAAAAAATGTCTCTTGACCAGTCCTAAAAGTTGAACACTGCACTTTTAAGACTTTTAATGATCTCTAAGACTATTATGTCACTGCGTAGATGTGAAATCCAGTTACGCACTATTTACAACTTGCATCATATCTTCGTGAGCAGGTAATCCTATCACTTAGATTACTTCCAAGTATTTAGATGTATCTTCTTTATTTCTTTTATAAAAATCAAACAAATATTTTACAACACTACCCAAATCTTTTTTACATTTATAATCTCATTGATTAATTTTCGCCTCCATTTCTGAAAGAGTCATTTTATCATCAGAAAGTTGAGAACTTCTTGTTGTAGAATTATTTGTATTTTCCTCATTATATCTTTTTACAATATCTTGGTCTATTTCATAAACACCTTCATATACATTAATTGGAGCATATGTTATTGTTCCATTTTCCTCATTTTCTTCTAAAAACCAAATATATTGCTTTCCTTTTTCTGGCTGCCACGCTCCATCAAATTGAAAACGCACATAAGAATTATCGGGATTCTTTTCTACTTTTTTCTTTAATTCATCCATTTTAGGATCGTTCTGTTTTTCAAGATATTTTGATGCTAATATAGTTCCACCTAAATTGTTAACTATAATAGTATTTTGGGCTTTACCAATATAACACTTATTAATTTCTAGTACATATTCTGTTCCAATTGTAGCTACCCCATCTACCCAGGCATGTTCCTCTTTTACCGTTGCTTTTACTATTAAGTCTGCATGCTCCTTTAATTCTTTGATTGTATTACAACTATATAAAAAATCTGCTGTTGACGGAATATCTAAAACAATATTTTTAGTTTCCTTCTTATCTTCTGTCATATCTCCCTGATTTTTAAGTTTAGAAACTATATGAGTAGAGTTACCATTATCAGAATTAACTTTTTCTTTGGAGCAACCACAAATTAGGGTAAATAAACATATCACCAATATGAATACAATTTTATTTTTTCTCATCTTTCTTTCCCCCAATTATATTATAAGCTCATGTGTTTAACTATTCCTTTTCTGATTTTTATTTATACAAATAATTTATACCGTTACTGAAAACTTATAAAAAGTTATAAACCTTTATGTTTCATTCCTACTTCATTGTGTATGCTTTCAATTTGTATTTCTACAATATCTACTTACAGGTTCTTGTACACTCCATAGGCGTAAATTCCTGACTAACGTATCAGTACACATCTGTATTAACTTGAAAGTGTTATTTTACAGATTGTTTCATCGCATTTTCTCCATATCTTTTCAGATTCAAGGCTGCCTGATAATCTCTATAAAATACTTAACAATATAAATCTTTTTCTCATAATCAACGTCATCCCCTCCTACTCTTATTTTCTAATATCATATTTTTATATTACCAAAAGCATAATATTTTGTCAACATCATATTTGAATCAAATATATTTTATTCAAATATATTGAAGTGTTTCTCTAAAATTATATACTGGAATAAAGTTATCTCTTTTATAAATTTTTTTGATTTTTACTATTTACTATTTTATATAGTTTAAAATATAATTATATTAACTAAAAAATTAACCACTAATCTGAAGAAATCTCCCTTTTGTTAAACAAAACATATGTCTAACAAAGGAAGATTTTCAGATTAGTGGTCAATTTTTTAGTTGCACTGCGTGCTATCTAGTACCTGCACCTACTATACCCGCAAAATGGTTGGATAGAGATAATAGTAGCCAAAACCACGAGTATAATTTCCTTTTATCATCTCATTTTTACAGTATCCGTATTTCATATAATCTAATTCCATTATGAGATTTTTCCCGTCGGGCTACAATGAATTGAAATCTTTTTTGTTGTTTTGACAACTTTACCATTCATTAACTTCTTTACCGTTGCAGTTCCTGTTGCTGTCGAGCCATTTTTCTGAAATAATTTGGAACTAACTTCCCAGTGTGAATTAACATACTTAATTTTTAAAAAATTTTTTTAACATTTTACCTCTCCTCTTTTATGACGGTAATCGTTTCTTCTTTTGTAATATTTGAATTTCTAGTTGCCTGATATTCTTTATAGTAGAAATAACCGCAAAAAATATTTAAAATAATTATACATGCTGTAATCACAAAAATAGATATTCGTACATGATTTCGTATCCTTAGCTTTCGAAACAAATAGTCTTCATCTATTTCACAAAAATAATCAGACACAACAGATGTTGGTGTTCCAAATTCTTTTACAATATCTTCTTCTGTAACACCCGGATATTCATCACAATAATCTTGCAAATGCTCCTCTAATTTTTTTATATAGGCTCTTTCTTTGCAACCATATACAGGAAGGCTTTGTCGAACCTTCCTGATATACTGTCTTTCAATTTTTCTGTTCAATATTCTCTCCTCCCGTTGCTATTTCCGATGAAGACTGGTCCTGGGACAAAATTAATTCAACACCTAATTTTACCTGGTTATACTCTTCAAGCAATTCATGGAAATATATTACTCCTGCTTCCTCTAAGTGATAGTAGACCCGCATTAACCGTTTTCCTGCCGGCTTTTTATAATCTGTCAAATATCCTTTATCCACTAAGCGATACAAGATCGGATATAATGCCCCTTCCGTAACCGTAATAATACCATTGGATTTATCGCATATACTCTGTGTAATCTGGTATCCATAGCAATCTCCATCTTGCAAAATAGCTAATGTTAATAATTCTATTGTTCCTTTTTTAAAAGAGTTTCTTTTGGCCATCTAAATTTCCCTTTCGTTTTAAATACAATTACACATTAGCATATGTTATATTTGTTTTCAATATATTTTATTCAAATATATTATTGACAATATATAATTTCTATTATAACATATAGGTATCAGATATCTGAATAAATAGCAGCTACAAGTAAAATAGAGTTTTTTAACATTCTTTTGAGAAGGAGATTATTATGAAATTTAAAAAAGTTCTACCATTCTTTACATTTATCCTGGCACTATTATTTTTTAGTGCTTTCCCAACACACGCTGCTCAAAATAAACCTTTGACATCCAAGAAAGCGTATCAGCAATTTCTACATAAAAAAGTTGGGAAAAAGAAATATTTTCAGATTGTAAATATCGGAAATAAAAATGCTCCTGTCTTAATCATTGGTTCAGGAAAAAAAGAAGCTGTTAAGGGCAAAACATATTTTAATAATTGCAAAGTATATACATTTTCAAACAGACAGATTAAAGCGATGAAACCTTTCAAAAATTATGGTGGAAGATTTATCAGCTTAAAAGAAAAAAATGAGAAATATTATCTCTGTAACGGTTGCTCTGATTTTTCTTCTTTATACACTATAAACAAAGGAAAAGTTATCACTCATGAATATTTCAACTGTCACAGCGCAAAAGGGACAGATCGGACAAGTCAATCTGTTTTTAAAAAGGATAAAAAAATTATTAAAAATCTTGGTTATTTAAATGCAGCAAAGTATAATAAATATAGAGACTCTTACAAAACAGTGACATCTTCTATCAATTTTGTGAAGAATACATCTGCTAATAGAAACAATATTTTAAAAGCAAATACTCGCACAGCAAAATAATTTAATTCATTAAATAATGATTTTTTCAACAAACGACAAATACAACCATAGGAAATGTGAAAGTAGTCGCTATACAAAAAATGCGTCCCAACATTTTTGTTATTCCAATATCATATTTCTTATGGTTGTATTTTTTATTTTTCTGTGTATTGGCCAAATTATGTAGGAAAATAGTTCAGATATAGAATCGGTATTCAATTACAAGGATTTAGTAATTAATTATTACAGCGAACGGATAGGGGAGGATCAGAGAATAAAAATCAGAAAAACACATAGTTATATCGCGATAATTTTAATAGTATTTCTTCTTTCTGCCTGTCAAAAAAAAGAATCAAATTTTAATTCAATGAATAAAACAAGCAACTCTACCGAATCTACAAATAGTATTCCTGATGAAATTAAAAGTTTATTGACCCTTGGGAAATATTCTGATAACGTAGAATTAAATGGAAAAAGAGATTCTCTTTCTATAATAAAAAAGAATCAAAAATTTCTTTTTCCAAAATGTCGGATACTCTCTGTATCATACAGTACCTTTTCTGAAGATTCTACATTTCTATCTCTAAACAAAAAAGAAATTCTCAAATTAATAGATTTGATTGAGAATAGTCCTATTTTAAAAGATGGTGATTCTCTCAGTAACTATGGTATAAACGATAATACGCAGGAAAAATATGCAAAACTTTGTATTGTATACGAAAACAGTCATGGAGATTTACAGAATGTGTGGTTGAATACTTTTAAAGGAAATATTCTGCATTTTTATGACACTTCCAGAGAAGATTACCGTATAGGTCCAAATGAGGAACTTGTAAAATTTATCACAAAACATGCCGGTTACAGAGTGCTGTCCGCAACAGATTTTGATAAAATTAAAAGAATTACTGTAAAATATAATGAAGAAGAATATGATCTTTCAGACGATACAACAAAAAAATTTGTAAAAGCACTGAAAAAACTAGACAAAAGACAGGATGAGTTTCACGATTCTAACCTTACAGCAATTGCTTACACTTCAGATGGAGATACGTATCATATAAAAGTAGCAGCAGGAGAATATTCTGAGAATGATATCGCCATAGAAGGGGCCTGTTATAGCAATGCCGAAAATCTGATTCATTTGTTAGAAAAGTAGAAGTAATTCCATTTTCCACTCAGAATGAGAAAGAATTTACAGAAAAAACTTGACAAACCCTATTTTTCAACCTTCTCTCCCTTTTCAAATATACAATATTAAAATTAGAGATTTAATTTAAATACATATCAATGTCAATAACTGCATCCAAATAGTTCACAATGCTTAGAAATCTTTTCTCAAAATAAATTGCCGGCAAATTATCTCTCTCAAAAATTGAAACTATCTCAAAGCAAACTTCTCCATTATTTTCTTCGCATATTTTTTTAATTATCTGCAATTTTCCTTCCAACATTTTTAATAAATCATCAATTGCTGGTTTTATATCTAATTCCTCAAATGTGTTTGTAACCAACGACCAGTATGCCTCTAAATGCTTATTTTTATCAAATGGTGACATTCTCGTTTCATTTCTTCTTTTACAATCCGAAGGCTTTATATTTAATTCTTTTTCGATTTTATATACATCAAAATCGTTATCGAAAAACAAATTCATTTCTATATATACCATTTTTCACCAAAAAACCTCCTCCGATTGTATCTACATAAGACACAACCAAAGGAGTCCAGGTGTGACATTTTATTTTATATTTTTTAGTATTTTTATGAATTCCGACTCTTTTTCTGTACTAGACAGGCTTATGATACAGCCTTTGTCTTCATAGTAGCAGGAAGTAATATTTTTGTCTTTCACAATATAAACATCTTTTCCATTTACTTGAATCTTCTTTTTTCCTGTTCCATCATACGTCACATGAATATCTACATTTTCTTTAAATCCCTGGGTAAAACTAATGTAACTATCGTTTGAGCCTTCATAATAGGCATTATACATCGTTACCGGATTCTCTGTTTCATATAATAAATGATAGCCTTCCGGTATATAGGTCAGTTGTAGCTGTTGAAATGTTTTTTTGGAATCCTCTGTTTCCCCGGAATCATGGATATAGATGTTGTCCTCAAAAAAATGAATGATAAGTGTTCCTACTTTTTCCCGTAAATCATCATTTGCCAGAACGATGCCGGCATTCAGTATCAGAAGAATCGCTGCAACCAGCAAAATATGCACTCGTCTTTTTTTCTTTGCTTTCTTTTTTTCCTCGCGAATTATCCCCTTCATCTTCTCGTTGAATTCTTTAGAAAATTTATATGGATAATCCTGAGCTTTCGCTGTTATCTCTTCATAATCCTGCCGGGCGGCTTTCTGCACTTCCTGCTTCAATAATTGTTCAAAATCCATATTCATAAGTATATCCTTTTTTTAGCATCTTTTCTCTTAACTGCCCCTTGCCCGGCTGGATATTTTTCTTACATTTGCCGGACTGATTCCTAAAATTTCTGCAATCTCACGGCTATTTAATCCATCATAATACTGTAAATATATCACTTCCTTATATGGATACTTTAAGCCTCTGATCAACGTGTTTAGAAATGCACCCGCTTCTTCCTTTATTAACTGACTTTCTAACAAATTACATATCTCTGAGGATTGTTCGAATACCTGCTCACTTTCTACCAGACTTAGCTTCTTATTTTTCTTTATAAAATTGTAGCATTTATTTTTTAATATCGTGACGATATAATTCCATGTTCCAACAGGATCTTCCTCGTTAATCCTGTCTAAATAATCAGTCAAAGTAAGAAAGGTATCATGGACCATATCTTCTGCATTTAACTCGTCTTTTAAAATCATATTCGCTGTATAATGCATTCGATTTCTATAGGTATCGTAAATTTTAACGAATTTTATTCTCTCCTTTTCTGTATCAAGCGACATTAAATAGATAAGCATATATATAAACCCCTCAACATTATTTTTCATATTCTATCACAAATAACAATTTAATTCATTAACTAACAATTTAAGCCCTTTCTTCTACAGCCAAAAAACAGAACCGTGAAAAAGTCCAATATAGAAAATATAATATGGGAGCAGCAAAAATGCGACTGAGCATTTTCTGCGTCCGCGACGACTTTTATATTTTCTATATTGGACTTTTTCACGGTTCGTCTGTTTTGCCTAATGAATTAAATTGTTACTTAAACAAGTACTTCGTTCATACTCCCGGTTCGATATCCTTCCAGGTCGATTGTAATGTAAGTAAATCCATATCTTTTTAATTTATCTACGATTTCTTTTCTAAGATTCTCATCCAACATTCTTGGAATATCTTCCGGCAGGAGTTCGATGCGGGCATTTGTTCCATGAATACGAACCCGGAACTGACGAAATCCCTGTTCTCTAAGAAGGTCTTCAGCCCGTTCTACCATGGCAAGTTTTTCTTTTGTTATTGTCTCACCATAAACAAAACGGGAGGCTAAGCAGGCAAAGGATGGTTTACTCCATGTTGGAAGATTCATCTGTTTGGAAAGTTCCCTAATTTCTGCTTTGGTAAGTTCTGCCGCTCTAAGAGGACTTTTAATGCCAAGTTCGGTGATTGCCTGCATTCCTGGACGGTAATCTCCAAGATCGTCCATGTTAGAACCTTCTGCTACGCAGACCATCTGGTTTTCTTTCGCTTTTTCTAAAAACTTCTGAAATAATCCTTTCTTACAAATGTAACATCGGTTTGGCGGATTATGCTGAAATGATGGAAGTTCCGTATCTCCAAGATCAAGCACAATCTGTTTTACGCCAATATTTTTACAAAATTGTTGTGCTTCCCCGGATTCGCTTTCCGGAAAAAGACAGGACTTTGCCGTTAACGCAATCACATTATCCCCCAATGCTTCTTTTGCCGCTGCCAGAAGAAAGGTGGAATCTACTCCTCCGGAAAAAGCAACTGCTACTGATTCAAGTCCTTTTAAATAATCCAGTAATTTCTGATATTTTACTTCTAAATCGCTCATATCTTCTTTTTCAGCTTCTTTCCTTTTATCTTAATTTTTATCTTAATCTCTATCTGTTTTTTCTATATTTCTTATAATTTCTATGTTTCCCTTGTTTGTATTTTTTTACTCCTCTTGCGCAAGTCTTGTAAAGAAACAGGTACGGTTTCCTGTATGACAGGCTGCTCCGATCTGCTCTACTTTTGCTAAAATCGTATCTTTATCACAGTCGATATCTAAAGACTTCACATACTGATAATGTCCGGAAGTATCTCCCTTTGTCCAAAGTTCCTGACGGCTGCGGCTAAAATAAGTCATTTTTCCTGTTTCCAATGTTTTTTCAAAGGATTCTTTTGTCATATAGGCAAGCATCAATACTTCATTTGTCTTATAATCCTGTGTAATAACCGGAATCATTCCATCACTGTTTAATTTGAATTCGTCAAAAGAAATGGTGCTTTTCATTTATAGTGCTCCTTTCGTAGAAAGTACATCTGTAATTCTTGGATCATAGGAAGAAGCTTCATCTAAAGCTTTTGCAAACGCTTTAAACGCGGCCTCCATAATATGATGATTGTTACTTCCATGTATTAATTTTAAATGCAGATTCATTGCTGCACTGTAAGAAACTGCATAGAAGAATTCCTGTACCATTTCTGTATCAAACCCACCGACTTTTTCTACGGTAAATGTCAAATCACACACGCAATATGGTCTTCCGGATAAATCTACCGCACCAAGTACAAGAGTCTCGTCCATTGGAAGAAGGAAGTTTCCGAAACGGCGAATTCCCTTTTTATCTCCCACCGCTTCACGGATAGCCTGTCCCAGTACGATTCCAGTATCTTCAATCGTGTGATGGCAGTCTACCTCTAAGTCCCCATCCACTTTACAGGTCAGGTCAAAAAAGCCGTGTTTGGCAAAGCTATTTAACATATGGTCAAAGAAACCGATTCCGGTATCAATATCATATTTGCCGCTGCCGTCTAAATTCAGGTCAACAATAATCTTTGTCTCACTTGTATTTCTCTCTACATGTGCTTTTCTTTCTGCCATTTTTACTCCTCCTCAAAACGAACAGCGATGGAGTTTGCGTGTGCAGTCAGTCCCTCTGCCTGTGCAAATGTCTCAATATCTTTGTGAATTGCTTTTAAAGCATCTTTTGAATAGTAGATGATGCTTGATTTCTTTACAAAGTCATCGACATTTAATGGGGAGAAGAACTTCGCAGTTCCATTTGTAGGAAGAACATGGTTTGGTCCTGCAAAATAATCTCCAAGTGGTTCAGAACTGTACTCTCCGATAAAGATAGCTCCGGCATTTCTTACCTTTGTCATTACTTCAAATGGATTGGCCGTTACGATTTCAAGATGTTCGGACGCAATCGCATTTACTACTTCTAATGCTTCATCTAAAGTCTCTGCCTCTAAAATATAACCAAAGTTTTCAAGGGATTTCTCGATAATCTCTGCTCTTGATAACTTCTTTAAGTATCCTTCAATTTCTTCTTGTACTTTTTCGCCAAGTGTCTTACTTGTTGTCACTAAAATCGCACTGGCAAGTTCGTCATGCTCTGCCTGGGAAAGTAAGTCTGCCGCTACGAAATGCGGATTTGCAGTATCGTCTGCAAGAACAAGAATCTCGCTTGGTCCGGCAATAGAATCAATACTTACATGTCCGTATACCGCCTTTTTCGCAAGGGCAACATAAATGTTTCCAGGGCCTACAATCTTGTCAACCTTTTCAATAGACTCTGTTCCATAAGCTAATGCACCGATTGCCTGTGCTCCACCGACTTTATAAATATGAGTTGCACCAGCTTCATTTGCGGCAACTAAAGTAGCTGGTGTTACTTCTCCCTCCTTATTTGGAGGGGTTACCATCACGATTTTCTCTACACCTGCAACCTTTGCAGGTACAATATTCATAAGTACAGAGGATGGATAAGCAGCTTTTCCACCTGGTACATACACACCAACTGAAGCTAACGCTGTCATTTTCTGTCCAAGAATTGTTCCGTCCGGTTTGGCATCAAACCAGCTGTTTCTCTTCTGTTTCTCATGATACTCACGGATATTTACAAGAGATTTGCGGATAACTTCTACTAAAGAATCATCTACTTTTTCATATGCTGCCTTGATTTCTTCCTCTGTTACCTGAATCGTATCTTTTGTCAGCTTACATTTATCAAACTTTTCTGTGTAAGCAAAAAGAGCTTCGTCTCCTTTTTCCTTAATCTCGTCTAAAATGCCCTGCACGGTTCCGGCATACTGGTCGTAATTATTAGGGCTTCTTTTTAATAAATCACTTAAAATATTTTTTGTATTTTCTTTATTTACCTTTAAAACTCTCATTTTCTTTTCCTCTGGAATTTTTCTATTTTTGTTTTTATCTTTTCTTGGAAATATCACCAATCATTATCAGTAATTGATTTTTTAATATCTAATATTATTTATGCCAATATATCTCATACTAAATAGTATAATAATCTGTTTATTCTGCTACATCAACTCATTTAATATAAATATAATAAAGCGATGCAATAACTAAACTAGCTTATATTATTTACTGGCTTTTACTTACTATCCCCTACTAATATTTATCTCTATCAATTTGATACTTATCTAAAGTCATTAGCCTATTGCTGTTTCAGCTTACGCAGGTCATAAATCAGTTTACGAATTCTCTCCTGTTCCATCTTAAGACTTACCTGATTTACTACCATACGGGCAGAGAGATCACAAATTTCCTCTAAGACTGTAAGCCCGTTTGCCTTTAATGTAGAGCCAGTCTCTACGATATCGACGATAACTTCGGAAAGCCCGACAATCGGAGCTAACTCTACCGAACCGTTTAACTTGATAATCTCTACGGTCTGGAACTTTTTATTGTAAAAATAGTCTTTGGCAATGCTTGGATATTTGGAAGCAACACGAATCAGCTCACCATGCTGTAACTTTTCTCTTGCACTTTCCGGTCCACAGACACACATCTTACACTTTCCAAAACCCAGATCCATTACTTCGTAAAGGTTTCTTCCCTCTTCAAGAATCGTATCTTCTCCTACGATACCGATATCCGCTGCACCGTACTCTACATAAGTAGGAACGTCAGAAGCCTTCGCTAAGAAAAACTTAAGCTTTAAATCTTCATTGACAAAAATAAGCTTTCTTGTCTCTTTATCACGAATGGAATCACAGGTAATACCAAGTTTTTCAAACATATCCATTGTTTTATTGGCAAGTCTTCCCTTTGCCAGAGCAAATGTTAAATAGCGCATCTTAATATTCCTCCCTGAATTCCTGTAATGTCTTTGTCTCCTGTTCGCCGGAAGCCATATCATAAACAGTGACATTCTCCCCATCTAAATAGAGGATTCCTTCTGCTCCCTGATTCTTTCCAAAAGCCAGATATTCTTCTAACGTCTTTCCTTCTGTCATGGAAACGAGTTCCGTCCGCACTCCGGCATCTCTTAACTTTACAACTAACGGAATCGCATTCTGTCTGTCCTCTGATTTATAAAGAAGTAACGAATAGGCATATTCTTTTAAGGAAATGCTGATATTCTGACGGCTTAATGCAGATAGTACATCATCAATCAAAATGGTAAATCCACAGGCACTTGCTTCCTTACCAAACTGCGCTAAAAGGTTATCATAACGTCCACCTTTTCCGATCGCATCTCCAGTTCCATAAGTATATCCCCGGAAAATAATTCCTGTATAATAATCAAAATGGTTCACCATGCCAAGATCAAAACTTACATATTTTTCGTAACCGTAAAGCTTTAACACTTCATACACTTCCTCTAGTCTGGCAATTGCTGCCTGACAACGAGGATTTATCGTAAGCTTCTTTGCCTTTTCAAGCATGGTAACATCACCATATAAATCATTATACTCAAGCAGAATGTTACGATAACAATCTTTCATAGATAAATCCGATAAAAGAATTTCCATTCCAAGAGCATTCTTATTCTCGATATATTCGTGAATCTGCTCCTTAACTTCCTCAGAAGCTTCTAACGCATCCATAATTCCTTTATAAAACTCTGCCTGCCCGATATCTATACGAAAATCCGTAAGACCTGCCGCAAGGAAACAGTCAATCATCATGATGATTCCCTCTGCATCTGCTTCCGGACTATCATCATTAATAAGCTCTGCTCCCATCTCTGTCTTCTCGGTAAGCTTACCTTGATAACTTCTGTTATTTAAAAATGTATTCCCGCGGTAAGAAAGACGAAGTGGAAATTCACAGGCACTATAATACTTTGCCACACTTCTTGCAATAGAAGGCGTCATATCCGGGCGGAGAACTAATGTATTATTATTTCTATCAAAGAACTTAAACATCTCTACAGAACTTACAGTTCCTGTATCACTGTTAAATATATCAAAAAATTCAAATGTTGGTGTCTCAATATCCTGATAGCCGTAAAGCTCTAATATATGATGAATCCGCTTCTCCACCGCTGACTTTCTCTTACATTCTGAGTTATAAATATCTCTTACTCCCTCTGGAGTGTGGAGCAGTTTTTCTTTCATTAATGTTATCCTCCTAAATTAAAATCTCATTCACCACTTTTATAAAATTGTCTGAGCTATTCTCATAAAAAAATAATTATATTACCTGTTTTCTCTTTTAATTTATAAAAATCTATAAAAGAAAGAGCCTGCATTCACAGACTCTTTTGTGACAATCTTCTTGCCCTTTAAATACTCTGTCACAATAAAGTGGTAACGCATTAAAACTGTTTATGATTATACTCGTGACCGCCCATTTTGTCAACCAGAGAACAGAACTTTTTCTAATTGATTCCTGTAAAATTAATTGAAATTATGGTCATCCATATCTCCATCCCCATCAAATTCAACAGGATCAATGTGTGTTGTCACTATTACAAGGATACAAATCTTTTACCTCGCTTGTAATATAGGAACACAATTTTCCATCCACTCTCCCTGATGTGTTTTCATATCGTTTCTTTGCATTTTCAATTTCGTCTTTGAATCCTGTTTTATATATGAAAATTATTTTATAGGGATCTTCTTTTCCATTCTCATCATAACCGCCGATAATAACCTTTTCGACAATACTTTCAAATATTTCTCTATCAAACTCTTCCAATGTCTGATTTTTTAGTAATGCTTTTTTAAAATCTTTAAGTCTCTTTTGCAAACTGTTTTCACTATTGTATTGTTGTTCCAATTCAATCAAATCTTGGTTTGCTTTAAATATTTTTTTATCTAAATCTAAATCTGTCTCTTCATAAATATCTTTAGCAATACCTCCATCTAAATACTTATCTAATAATTTTCTTCTCCTATATTTCAAATTACGAATAGACTGATCTATCTTTTTGATTCTGTCTTTTATTGAATCGCCAGACAATGTCTCTTCAATCCTTTTTATAAATTCTTCTAATACATCTTTGTGATCAGAACATAGCATCTGATAAGATTCAACAAAAGCTTTTTCTATAACTTGTTCTGGAATGCCTTTAGCTTCTGGACAAAAACGCTTTCCTTTTCTTATATTTCTTCCACAATGCCATATAATTTTTTCGTATTTTGAATGACTATGCCAACATCTCCTTGATACAGTCTCTCCACAAAAGCCACATTCCAACATACTGCTGAATGCATATTGTCTACTATATTTTTCTCTTTTTCCAGTCTCTACTCCATTTACCCGCCCCTTACTCCGGCGCTGACGAATTTCTTGAGCTTTTTCAAAAATTTCTTTTGATATAATAGCTTCATGGTGATTTTCTATATAAAAACGGTCTTCCTCACCCATATTCGTTAATCTTCTTTTTGAAATCGGATCTACGGTGAAAGACTTTCCTAATAGTAAATCTCCCATATATTTTTCATTATTAATAATTCCCATCACACTTGAAGGAGACCACCGATTTCCATGAACTGTTGGAATTTCTTGTTCGTTCAATTCTCGTGCAATCATAGTGGAACCTGCACCAGCTACATATCTCTTAAATATATAGCCTACTGTTTTTGCCCCTTCTTCATTAATAGAAAGTGTTTTTGTTAATGGATCATAATCATACCCTAGACATTTTTGAAACCCTACAAGCTCTCCTCTTTTCATTTTCATTTTTAAGCCTTTTTTTACATATGCAGAGGTATTTTCTACTTCTTGCTGTGCAACAGAACTTAAAATTGTTAATAAAAATTCTCCATCCTTCAAGGTATTAATTTTTTCTACTTCAAAATATACCGCAACATTTCTTTCCTTTAACATTCTTACATATTTTAAAGTATCTAATGTATTTCTTGCAAATCTTGGAATACTTTTTGCAATTACTAAATCAATTTTACCAGATAGACATTCTTGAATCAATCTCTGAAATTCTTCACGTATATCTGCCTTTGTTCCTGTGATTGCCTTATCTGCAAATATTCCTGCAAATACCCACTGTTTATTATTCTGTATCAAATCTGTATAATATTTAATCATAGACTGATAACTCTTAGTCTGGTCTTCATCATCAGTACTAACACGACAATAGGCTGCTACTCTTAATCTCTCTATCTTTCTTTTTGAAGAAAGTTCTGTAGGTGTGTTAGCTTTAATTATTTTAACTTCCATATCCTCGCCTTTCTTGTATTCCTATCGTAGTGATACTATAATTGTATTATAATACACAGAAATAGTCAAGTAGTAATACTCGATACTACACTATAATCTTTTTTTATTGTTTTTTCTATTAATTGATACTCTTTTTCGCTTATAAGTTTCAACTGTAACAACTGTTTAAGCATTGATAACTGCAAGCTGTATCTTAGTAATTTTGTATTATCCATTTTCTCCTCCCGTTTAGCTTTGACCCCAAAAGAATGTGGCAGGATTACTTAATAAGTCATATCCTGCCACACGGCTTTCATTGTCAAATTCGGCATAAACTATGAAAATATAATTTATAGGTTGTTTTGTATACCCATTTGCTGCGTAATCATTGCAGATTACCTTAACCATAAAATTGTATGGTTCCGGCTCTAAGGTCTATGAGCCGACTGCCCAATCAGAAGTATCATTATATCTTTGCTCCACCTCACCGGTATCCTGGCATAAGTCTGTTACATACAAATGGCAAAATCATTTGATTTTCAAAGTACAGTTAGTTATCTAAGAAAGAAAGTCATCGCATATTCAAACTAAGCAGTCTCAAATTCTAAAGTCTTAGCAATCAATTTTGCCTCCAAACGTTCTCGCAAGTCTTCATCAATGTAGCTTTTATCACCATCTGTCCGAATTGATAATTTCACTATGTAAGGTTTATAATGCTTTAAAATTTTATCCATCGCATCTACATCTCCTTCCGTAGCTGCCTTAATCGTTTCAAAAGGTAATAATCTTTCTTTATTTTTTCTTGAATCTTTTTGCATTGTAACTATTCCTCCATTCCTCTTTTCTCCAGTTCACTTTTCATCAATTTAAGTGCTTTTTTCTTATGCTCATGTATTGTACTGTTTACTACACGCATTATTCTGGCAATTTCTGTATCGCTCATACCCAAGAAAAATGAAAGTAATATAACATCTCTTTTCTTTTGTGATAACAGATGTAATACTTCAGCAAGTAAATCACTTTTTATCCCTATGTCATATTCCAATACTTTAAACAGATGATCATCTGATCTGTATTCATCTGATACATAAAGTTCACCAGATTCTTCCGATGATAAATTCTCAATAGATTTCTCATGTTTTTGCAAATAATTTACATAACGATAATAGTCAACTGCTTCACCTCGCAAAATTTTATAACAGTATGCCTGAAATTGAATTTGAATTTTTCTTTTGTAAGAAGGTGATTGCTCCATTAAGGCTCACCCCCTTCCTACAAAAAGCAACGATTTCCCCCTTTCATTCTTTATCCCGAATGGGACACCCTGTTTTTTCGGTTCTTTTTGTAAAAAATTATTTTTTTGCAAAAAAAAGACGTTCTGTGTTTGCAGAACGCCATAAATATTTTAACATAGTATTTATTTTTTAAATAGTAATAATTATATAATATATATTATTAGATTTTTTTATTAAAATAGACATTTTTTCATCTCATAAGCATTAGTTATTTCTAGTATTTTTTTATTATCTTTCTTGTTAATTTCTTTATAAATATTTCAATTTTTAGATAATTAAGATTACATCTAACTCTCTATTTATTCACACAAAAAAAGAAACAGCCAAACATATATGTTTGAACTGTTTCTTCATTTCTGAAGACCTCTGAGCATTGCTAAAACTGTCTCCTGTTCTTTCGTGCTTAAATTGTCCCATATTTTAAGTATTTCTTTTTGTGATTCCGTTAAATCTACCGGATTTTCTCCTCTGAAGAATTGTGATAAAGTTACTCCCAAAGCTACGCATATTTTTTCAAGAGTAATCAATGACGGCAGACTTTCCTGTGTCATAATTCTGCTAAGCGAAGACTGAGAAATTCCGGACAACTGCGATAATCGGTATTTACTGATGTCACGCTTTTCACACAAAGAAATTATATTCTTCGCAACATACTTCTCTATATGCAAGTAAATACACCTCATTTCCATCATTACATGATTCTATTGTACCTGTAATGATGCAAAATTATTAGATACCTACTTTGCAAGTATTTAATTCTAAATTCAGAAGTATAATTTTAAAAATAAAAAGGGTCGAACAGTATACTGAAAAATTACACATTGCCCTGGATTTTTAATCTATTCCTATTCTTTTCTCCTAGTTATTTCCTTTATATCTTTTTTATATACTTCTTTCCATTCAATTAGAAAAATTGGATACATAATATGAAGCATACATGAAAAAATTGCTCCAAGTAGTAATAAACAAATTGGAATAATATATAAGAAATCTCTGTATGGTATTTTATCATAAGGATATCCTAAAATAATCATACATACAATCCCCAATAAATAACTTCCACAAGATAAAGCCATGAGTTTCCGTTCAGATAATTTTCTTTTTTTTATTATCATTATCTCCCCTCCCTACAATAAAATTATACTGAATAATATTAATATAGTCAATAAAAACAAAAAAGTATATCTAATATATAATAATTTCTTATAATTTATTTTCAAAAAGAGATTTCAGAAAATATTTTGCATAAAATAAAAGGGAACTATCGTCATGCTCCCCCTTTGTAATACTGATTTATTCATTTTCATTTTTATCCACATAAAGCTGGCATTTGTTCGGATTAGAGTGTATTTGAAAAATATTCTGGCTTCATGTAATGTTTTCACTTTCCATAATTGAAAGAAAAAAATCACCCTGTATTTCTTTTATATGTTTAAATGCAATTTCATTTCCATCTATCATCATAAGCTTCTCATTTATTACATCTATCTTTTTTACACATCCTGTTGTTTTATTATAATGTCCACCTTGTTTTCGGGCATCTGGTGCAAAATAATATATGGAAATTAAAGGATGTTTATATTGGGTTTGCTGTAATATCTGTAATTTCTGATCTAGCTCCTCTTTTTCTCGTCCTGATACCTGATGAAATTCTTCCGTAGTTCTAGCAGTTTCTTTAATCTGTTCTCCATATCCAGTTAAAGCTGCAAATGGAGCAAACTGAGCTGCCCTGTCTGCAATAGGCATCTGGGGGTGTTTTTTTGATACATGATGCGGAAGATTGATAATATCGTCATACTTTCCCATTATGCTTTATGCCCTCCTATCTGTCCATTTCTTGTTCTTGTTGTTGCACCTTCTTCGTAACTTAACCCTCGCAAAACTGCATTTTTTCCGTATTTTTTCTTAATATCAAGAATAGATTTTTGTAATCTACGTTCCTTTTCCTGTTCTTTCTTTAATGCTTCATAATCAGTAAACAGATCTAACTGCTGATATACCTGTCCCTCTTTTGGCATAACTTTAGTAGCAGATAATGTGAGCCGCCGGATAAGGAGTTCCTTATCAATTATCCTGTCGTAAAGACTAGAAACAGCAGTTGTAATTTCTTTTAGTGAAGAAGTTGGTATATCCAGATTAATCGTACCATGTGCGTGTTTGGGGATTTTTCTTCCATAACGGTCTGTTGCAACCTCCCCACTGTATTCCTGTCCTTGTAGATTATCCCTATCATAACCTATTGTAAGGACAAATTGCTTTGAAACAAGCTTCTGTTCAAAAAGATCAAATGCAATCTGTTCCGCCATTTCTAAAACTACAATCTTTGCTTTTTCTAACGAATAAGCAGAAGATAATACCTGTCCGGAACCGATACTTTTTGCTTCTGGTTTATATACTTTTATATCTGCAATCGTACAAGGTTCATATCCCCATGCATGGTCAATCAATAACTCGGCATTAATGCCAAATAGTTTATAAAGTAATTCCTCATTATGATATTCCTTTTCTTTTCCAACAGAGCATCTGGAAACGTCTCCCATCGTGTAAATCTGATATGCAGCAAGCTTTTTGGCATAGCCTTTCCCTACTCTCCAGAAATCTGTAATCGGCTGGTGTTCCCATAATTTCTTTCGATATGTTATCTCATCAAGATAAGCAATTCTCACCCCATACTCATCTGCTGGCACATGCTTTGCCATAATGTCCATTGCGATCTTTGCAAGATATAGATTCGTACCAATCCCTGCAGTAGCTGTGATTCCTGTTTCTTTTAATACATCCTGTATCACTTTGGAAATTAATTCTTTTGCCCCCATCTGATAATTTGTCAAATATCCTGTCAAATCAATAAAAACCTCATCAATCGAATATACATGA
>UMHP01040016.1_pt1 | contig 32117 bp, 42 predicted proteins | sample 1965571 | NCBI WGS metagenome assembly UMHP01 (sample SAMEA4836103, study PRJEB28245) | human gut metagenome | biome: gut microbiome; material: fecal sample | place: Denmark | collected 2008
GGCTTCCTTTTCTTCAAGTGAAGATTCTTTCCGATTCTCCGGCTTGAAAGATGCAAGTGACATTGCTTTTGATATAATTTTTTGTATCTTCTGTTGCTTGGATGCGGACATTCCTGAACACATTTCAGATATTTCGAAATTTAATTCTTCATAAGCTTTTTCAGTATCTTCTATATATTTTAACCCCAAATATTCAGTTTTCCCATTGCAACCGATAGAGACTACTGATATCTCATAAAGCTTTACCTCTTTCACAATGAAAGCGTCTTTTTCCGCATCGTATTCGCAATTTTCCCACACATATTGATAACCTATAGAGAACTGGTTTAAAGTTCCAGATTCGAGCTGTTTTATTGCCTGTTCTCCTCTCAGTACTTCATCTATTATTGCTTCAAAATAAAGCCCCTTTTCATCTTCGTTCAATACTGTAATCCGACCTATAGGTTCATTCATGTTATGCATCCACAACATGATTATCTTGTCATTTGCAGAGCTCTCTGGACCTCGATCTTGGATACTCTTCGAGAAACAACCCTTAACCAATATATCTCCGGCTTTATCTTTATTCCCAAAGACCGCAGCATAACCGCTAATAGTACGGCTTTCGTTGTCGTAATTTACTTCTTTAGCATAAATGGAGAATGTCTTATACTGCATCCCCATTCTTCCGCTATATTTATTAGTTTTATCCATTTTCAATAGAGTTATTAGTTTTTAATTCACCTTTTGGATTATCAGGATCAATATCTATAAACTTTGCTAGCTCATTTCTGGATTCATCAAGAGTTATTTGACCTTTTTCAACTAACTGAATTAAAGAAGAAGCCATTTTCTGAAATGCAGAAGAAGATGATGATTTATCCTTTTGAAGGCAGTCTACATGGGTATAATCCAGCTTTATAAAAACACCCTTAGGGCAAATAGCGTCCGTTAAAGCTTCTGCAACTTTTTCAGAATCAGGAATAATAAGACCTTGATAAGCTGATTTTTCAGCTATGCTTTTATTGTCATATTTAGATTCATCAAATAAGCTATAATCAACTCCTACCGCATTGCATATCTTTCTGCTACATCGTTCATCCTCTTCATGAAGTTTAAGCTGGGAGGAATCATAATTCAAAGGAATCCAACCAAGTTTTATCTTTGATGTCAGAATTGGGAATTTATTGAGAATACCATATTTTTCTTTTAGTTTAGATTCCAATATTTCTTTTTCCTCTGGTGTCATAACTTGATTACCCATCTTATCGGTATAATCAGAATAAATAATACCTTTGGGACCGCCATTTACAATTAACTGATAACTGGCTGTCATCGCTGCAATCCAGTTATTAACCGGCATAGAAAGGGAGTCTGTAACAGAAGAGAATTCTATGTCTCGATTGGAACCATTAACATTTGCAGAACTATCGTAAATTACAAAGTAGTCTTCGTCTGATAATTCTTCCCGCAAACCATCCCACTCCAAGTATACGCTAGAAACAATATCCTTTATATCATACTGGCGAAATAGTTTCCCAGAAGAAACCATGTGAAATATCTGTGCAGGTATGACATACATTGCGAGTGGCAATGATTTTTTTGCTGCTCTTACAGTGAAAATAGGACAATATCCGAAAAGTTTAAGAGACATCTCAATCTCTTTTAAAAAGCCAACCCTTGTTTGAAGTGGATTAGGACGTGACAACAACTCTCTAATGTCGTTATATTCCTCTTTTTCATTACCTTCCTTATCTGTGACATATATTTTCCCATTCGCAAAAAGAGAACCTATTTTATTTACAACAGTAGAAAACGGGGTACATACAAGAAGAGAATCTGCTTTATCCCTATCCAATGTTAGATCATAATCATTTTTAATTTTACCAGATGGCGAGAAGAAATTGGAAAGATACCAGAAATTCCCATTAGAATCCTTTTCAATAGCTTTTACTGTCTCTCTCATGGAGGGAACAGATATATTAATCTTTTTTTGAAACCAATTTCCTAATTTAGACATAAAAAGAATGATTATCTGATTTGAGATAACCATTCCCTACGAAATGAAGAGGTCTTTACGGACAAAAACACTAACGAAAAAATCCGATAGTATAAAAACGTATAGGTTCCGTGCGTCTTCACACGAAGGGATTGGTAATCCTCACCGCAAATATATATATTATTTCTATTTAGTCCAAATAAAAATAAAAAAATATTTTCATGCAATTATATCATTTCAGAAGACTTTACACGAGCACATACACAAGATAGCACATACATACTTTCAAAACTGTTAATGCCGTCATAATCAGACATATTAGCTATTAATGCACTAAATGAATCATCCAATTCTGGAAAACAGATTGTTTTAATAATCGATTTATAAGATTCAATCATGGTTTTCTTGTCTGCTGTTTCTTCTCTTACCCACAAATTATGATCAACACGCCTTCTATAATCGTCTGCATAATGTTTCATCTCAACAGGTATCTCCATTTGTGCATTCCCGTCTATTTTATTAATAAGCTGGTCAACAGGTATTAACGAATCGGAGAACAAGCAATCAATCATGAATATCTTTCCGCCAGCAACGCAATAAGAAACCATTATAAACAATCCGTTTATATTCGGGTGTATTTCAACAAATATCTGATTATTTCCCCCTATTGCCTCTTTATTATAGTACAGAACATCTATCTCACCTCTCATCTCTACAGTTCCTGTAAGAGCATCGCAAGCATCATCATAAGCATTCTTTCCTTTCTTCCTATATGTTTTCAGTTGAGACGCAAACTCCGGCCACCTCCTTTTCCAATCAGCAGGAAAATAAGTAAGATTCATCACCTCGGAAGATCTGGTAAAGATCCGAACCTCCTTGTTTTTTGACTGATGAAACCAGCTTACTTGGGTCTTGGAGTTGCCAATCATCCGCATCTGTTTCTCTACATTCCTGGCAAATCCTCTTCCTCCATTATTACTTTCTATGTTCGCCTTGGATATTTGGTCTTTAGTAAGCATTTTAGCTGTTTCCGGCTCGGTAAAATCCATGTCCTTTTGTGTAAAAAGGACATCAAGAATGAAATTTCCTATCTCCGTATCAATATAATCAATAGAGCATAAATAATCACTCCCCGTATCTGCTGTATCTGTGTAATTCTTTCTTATTGCCCTATTTGTGATTGGTATAGTATCATAAGTTTTAAATTTACTATACATTAAGCCCTCCATAGGAGTAGGATTCTGCATATATTGAGTTTCAAAGACATAGCTGTTTACTTTTTGCATTCTATGCAGTTCTTCAAGTGTATGCTTAAACTCCCATAAAGCTTTCTCTTCTCCATTTTCATAGACTATTACAGGAAGTGACAAAACAGTCCATTCTCCTGGCTCCGTTTCCATTAAATATCCGCAAAGGTCATGCTCATGAAGCCTTTGCATGATGATTATGATAGGGGTATTCCGTGAGTTTACACGGTTTCTTATTGTTGTTTCAAATCTTTGATTTACTTTTTCCCTAGGAGTGTCAGATATCGCATCTTCAGGCTTAACCGGATCGTCAATAATCAATGCACCTGCAAATTTAGAAGAAGGTTTGAATTCTTCTAATGCTTCGGATAAATCGTTTTCATCATCTACAGCACCAGCTCCAAAACCTGTAACTTGCCCCCCAGCAGCCGTAGCGTACATGCCACCTCCTTCTGTTGTGTACCATTTCTTTTTTGCATCACTAGTTTTCTTTATGCTTACATAAGGAAATATACGCTTGTATTCTTCCGACTTAACTATATCTCTTACTTCCTCCGAATTATCATTAGCAAGATCATCAGAATAAGACAAATGAAGAAATTTGGCAGATGGATTGATTGCAAGTCCATACGATATGAAATTCTTAACTACTAATTCCGTCTTGGAATACCTCGGAGCTATGTTTATAATCAGTTTCTTTATTTTTCCGTCAATCACATCATCAAGAGCCTGGCATATCTTTACGTGATGGTCGTTTACTACAAATTTACGACCAAATCTTGCTTTAAAGAAATACCTCGTATAGTTCAATGTTCCTGACAAGCAAAATGCCCGTATGTAATCATATCCTTCCCCCATCATAAGTCTTCTATTATTCGTTTGGCTTCCTCTTTACTCATAGGAGATACAATGTTTATATTCATATCTTGAGGAGAATCAAAGCCAAGCATTTTGCAAATGCGCTGGATAGTCCATGTACGCCCATTTAGTTTTATTTCAATCCCATCCTTTCCTTGTTTCACGCTTTCGACCTGCATTGCCATTTCATCAGTCCAATCTTCGCTATCTTTGAAAATGACATTGCCGTTTTTTATGGTAAGGAAATTACGTATGTCAGCATACATAAAGCTTTTAAGCATATTTAATACCTCTTCTTTTGTAATGTCTGATTTCCTCTTTAGTTCTTCTTGAAGCTCTTTTACCCTTACCGTAATCTTACCGTTGTTTAACAATTCAACAGCCTTAACATTTATCGATTCATCTTTCATATTAGAACAGGAATATGCACGCCTATAAGCCTCAGATGCATTCCCGCACTCAATATAGTAATTGCAAAATTTTTCCTGTTTTACTGATAACTTCATGTCTTTTCGTCTGATTAGCTACATGCCACTTGACATGTAGCACAAAGTTAGTAATTTCAGTTTATTATTTTACACTCTTCCCCCACATTTCCGCATTATACAGGGCATAAGCATATAATTCTATCTCTTCGCTGGTTTCCAGGAATTCCACTTTCATGGCTTCCTTCATACATTCCGCCAGTAGGTTGCTGTTTATTTCTTGCTTCATAATCATTTTAAAGGATCAATTATTTATTCTCCGTCTTCTATTTTTCTTTTAAGATTACTGTATTCATCCTCAATGCACTTGCTTATCTTGGCTGCATCTTCGTAACGTTCAGACTCTATCAGTATTCTTTTTATCTCTTCAAGCTGATTGATGTATACGATGTCATTGCGATCCGTTACGTGCTGAATATAACTTTTGATGCCATTCAGCTTGTCCTCCATGCGTCTGTGCCATTTGCTTATCAAAATTACAACAATGGCAACGGTTGTGGCATTGAGGATGAATAACGCTATTTTAAGTATTAATTCTGCTGTTTCGCTTATTGGCATGGCTATTCCTCCTTTCTATTTTCTTCGCAATCCGGCTCATTAGGCCTAACGACTTTTATCTTTCCACATTTTATGCACTGATAAGTTAAAACTTTATACCAGTGACTTTCATCCATGGAACATACGCTATCTTTTCTTACAAACTCCCATTTATGACGACAAAACCATCTTTTTATAGTTCGGACTATTAGGTATTTTCTCTTTAGTTCACTCCTTGCATATTTCCAAGCTGTTACAATCGCAGAAATACAGTTCATTACACTTATTACTGCTATAATGCTAACTAACCATACTATACCTGAATGATAAGCCAACAAACAAGCAATCAGCGATAACCAAAATACTATCTCTTCAAATTGATGATCTTTCATTGCTATTCCTTCCTTAGTCAACTAAAACAAATTCATAACAAAATACATATGGATTACTATCCCATGTGCCTTTGCCGGAAACTTTATCTATGAGGACAGCAAAGGCTTCACGTGGAGTATCAAATCCATCGTCTTTGTTTCCCTCAAATTCATAAAATATGGATGGTGGAAACTTATCATCACCCGAATCTTCATATATACCCTCTTTCAAGCAATCTTCATCGGATATATCCTGTAAGCGTTCAACCTTACGATCTGTAAATTCAATATGGCGGGGCATTAGGTCGGATTTTGTAAACATCTTATTCCGCCAACCCGCTTCACAAAAAGGGAAAGGCTCTATGCCTATGTCAGCATATCTTTGCGCTACGGCTACGATTTCACCGATCTTGTAGTGTGGCAGGATTTCTCCACCATCAAACTCTCTTTCGTCTGCATCGTACATACAAGGAAAGCCAACTATCTTTTTATCAGAAGGACTTCTGTGTATATTGAATCCTGCGACCCATTCTCCCCTAAAAGTTCTTGGACATTTGATTATTCTTCTCGTCATAGTCTTCCGCCCTTCCAATACAGCTTGGGTTAAGCCAAATTCATCATTGAACATTATTTTCTTCATGATTATTCCTCCTTATTTAAATCTGGGTTATCGTAGATGTTGCCAATAATTTCCATTCTTCCAGTATCGTAACCACCAAGAATATCCACCATACAATTTTGAGGTTCTTTCATTTCTGCTATGAAACAAGCCCTATCTTCCGAATACCAAACTTCAATTATAATATCAAAGCCTTCGATTATGTCTCCTTCATATATTTCCTTTCCGTTCTTGTCGAATAAACCCGTGAACTGACCTACGGTCTTTTCATCACACATAACTCCCGATAGTTGAAAGAAATGTGTATCACCTCTAAAATTGTAATCTCTTTCAACATAAAGTTCATTTCCTTGGTCTATGATGCAATAATCATCGGCTTGGATCAACCCGCCATAAGCCCATTTGTTATTGTCTATTCGTTTTGCACGGAATTTTATTGTACGATCCATTTTATTCCTCCTTATTTAAATTCTTCACAATGCAACTTATAAGCATAGGCAAACATCTTCAAAGTAATAGGTTCAAAGTGAAAGTCTGCCTGCTTGCCCTCTACCACAACAGAGACACACAAATCTCCATCACAAAAATCAATATATGCCACAGCATCATCATTTCCATTGATAGAAATGGTCTGTGTCTGTACGCTATCCATGATTCACCCCCTTCTCTTTAAAGTGTTCGATTAGCTCTTCTACGGTAGCCTTGTGACAATAAAGTGATTCTATCTGAGTTCCAACATGCCTTCCTCCGTTACGATCTGTAGATTGAAACCAAGTACCTTTAGGAATATAAACATATATTTCTACATCCATTATAAACCATTGATACTTGTCTGTATCATCCCTGAGTGAAGCGATAGACAAGAAAAGCTCCTCGTTATCTCCACAATCAATAGAACGAGATAGTTCTTCCAAATACCCTAAAGGTCTGTTTAAATAATATTCTCTATTTACAAATAGATAATTCCCTCTATCATCGTCTATACATTCAGGATTCAAATAATATCCCAACTTTTCCAACTTCTTCCGAAGTTGGAATGTGTTCTTTAATACAAAACACGGTGTTGTAAAGCACGGTATTGTAAATCCCATAGTCATTCCTCCTTATCTATCTTAATATCTGTCACTTTGCCACGATACTTAAATTCACTATTTGTCATCTCTGATTCCGAAGCTAAATTAATCCAACATAGACACCCGTTTCCGAACTCATTTTTACATAAATCACGTAACGAACATTTTAAACAATCATTACGTTTCGTTTCCTTCAATTCATGCAGCACTCCGTCTATTATTATTCCGTTCTTTACTTTCATATTCAGTCTCCTTTCTCTTTAATCCGTTCCAGTACATCCTTGTTGACTTCGAGTATCTCATCGAAAGAGGGGATTGGCATCCACAAATCATCATCAGATATATTACATGAATAATCATCACTATCCGAAGTGTCCCACACATGATAGTATTTGTTATAGACAAGAATTTCAGGTTCACAATGCCCGCTAATCTTTACTAATACAGGTTCGCTCTGCTCTGAAATATCTTCTTCGTCTACTGGTGGTAATTGGTCTTTGGCTCTTATCCACGGGGATTGCTTTGCCTGCCATTTAGCGCCTTCTTTAAATCCCTTTCTGAAACATTCTAATCGACTCCAATCAGGATGTACGCCGCTGATGCTATTTACTGCTTCTTCTAATGTCTGTTTCATATTACTCTATTTTACGGTTTTTCTTTATATAATTGATTATAAATAACAATTACACTTAAATCCCTTTCGAGGTGAGAAATCTGCAAAATCACATGATTTAAACAACCACATTTTGTTCGCCCACCTTGCAAGGTCCAACTCATATTGTTTGGGCTTTCTTTCATTTGTAAAATCCCGATAGGGCTGAACAAATGGAGTAATACCTAAACTTTTTAATGTGTTAAGCCGAAACAAATCCTGTTCAATAGTCGAATTGAAACCGACCAACACATAACAGGTTATCTTGTAGGGCTTCACGTATTTAATCATCTCTTTCAGCCGATCAGTCAAGTCAAGCTGCGGCAGGTCCCATGCGATATGGATGTTCTGCTTCATCTTTAACTTATTCAACCAATACGCCTGTTCTTCATCTATTATTCGAACATCAACTCCATGCAACTTCACAGGCTGTCCGGCCTTTAGCAGATAGTCAATAGCCTCTTTCCAGTTCGGATTCGCAAAGAAGTTGTTGTCTAATACCTCTATCCACTCTCCTTTCGGGTTCAGTTCTACCGGTTCTACGGCCTGAATGTATCCTTCCTTCTCACGGACGAGGCAGAAAGGGCATTTGCGGATGCAGCCTCTTGAAAAGAACTGGAGCGAAAAACGATATTGTGGATAAATAGAATAATCCATAAGTGTGCTACAAGATATTTCAAATGGAAGCTTCTTATGAATATCATAACCGGTTCCTCCTTTTTCGATAATATCAGCCTGTAATGACAAATAGTTGAAATCAGGAGTGAAAGTAAATACTTTGCTCGCTAGAACTTTATCATATCTGCTGAAAGGAGTAGCCCATTCTACCCGATGCCCTTTTACCTTATGATATGCAGAGGCACGCATAAGGGCGAAATTGGGGAAGTTATGACCGTCAACATCTATTAATCCTATGTTCATTTTTATGGTTTATTAGATTAATATTTCTTCCCGTGCATTTTTTCACGGAGTTCGTTATACTTCATTTTCTGATTGCAACATGAGTCATTCCACCAGTTAATTCATGGCCTGTTATTGCCGTTAGATGCCCTAAATGCGGATTAATTTCGCTTTTTGACGCTAACTTCCTTGACATTTAACCATTGTAGTACTCGCAATAGTTGCAATCTTTTGGACTGCCGTACAAGTTTAAAACAAGTACGGCTTTTTCTATATTCTTCATTTCTATTTCTATTTAAATTACACAAATAGCGATTGCTGGATACGTGATAACACAAATTTATTCGCATCAGCAAAAAACTTTTTTTTAATCTCAAATCCGTATGCCCTGCGTCCCAACTGGGCAGCAGCTAATAAGGTAGAACCGCTTCCGGCACATGGATCAATAACGACATCACCTTTGTCGGTGAATATCTCTATCAGTCTGCGAAGCAAAGGAACCGGCTTTTGCGTGCTATGAACCTTCGGAGTTTCATTGTCCACCACCCAATCAAAGCAATTGAAGATCATCCGACCATCGTTGTTAAACTTTGGAAGCTTATCGCGGTAAAGCAACAATCCATATTCACAATTGCCGACTATCTTCATATTGGCTTTCAAGACTTGCGCTGAAAAGTTCTTTCTGAATACAAGATTGATGTAATTATTCAGCCCATATCTTTTACCCAGTTCAATATACCGGAACTGGTCTTCAAATTCACAAAAGATTATCATGCAAGGCGCCTTGCCTTTTTCCTTGGGTTCCTTTACAAGCATTTGGGAGCAGAAGTGCATAAACTCGGCAGGGCGAAAATCTTTATCGGTATCAAAGAATTGTTTGCCTGCTTTGTCGCTTTCACCGTTCTTGTTATCTCCGTCCACATACCATGAAGGGTTAGAAGCATAAGCACTATTGCCTAAATTGTAAGGGACATCGGCTATAATTAACTGGGCTTTTGGGATTCCATAAGAACGGAAATTTTGGAAATGGTCATTGAATAACTTAGGTTTTATATTTTTATCCATTTTAATCCTCCTGATGTTTTACTCCTGCCATTTAATACTTGAGATATATCCCCTTTGCATAAACCTTTTGATTTTTCTGCTAATCTTACAGATTCAAAAACCTCGCCTGTGTTAACACATTTTACCATTGTATAAGAATGTCTCTTTTGATGTAATTCCCTATATGCATGTTTTAAATTATCACTTCGGCTACACCACTCTAAATTATCAACATGGTTATTGCATTTATTACCATCTTTATGATTAACTTGTTCAAGGTTTAAAGGGTTATTTATAAAGGTTTTTGCAACAAGTCTATGAACTGTGAAAGCCTTAGTTTTATTCCCTATTCTTAGCCAAACGATACAATATCCATTATTTTGAATACCGTATTTAATAATTCTTCCTTTATGTATACATGTATGTCCATTTTTACAATATCTTTTTCTATCAACAGATTTTATTCTACCAAAAGAAGATGCTTGGTATGAATAGTCTGTTTCAGGAATAATTTTCCAAACTTCTTGAAAATGGTCATTATATAGTTCTATTTCTTTCATTTCTGTTCTGTTTTAAATTAAACTCCTATTCACAAAGTCCATGATAAAGACTCATACAGCTATACCCACCTTCTGGCTCAAACATATCATCCATACCGACATCGTTACGGTTCACATACTTGAAAACTTCCTGTACTGTTGGATAAGTCCTATTCTTGCAGAAGCGATTGGGGATGTAACCGGGTGAGAAGAAAGACGAACCTTTTGGAGTTTCTTCTTTCATCCTTTGCTCTGCATCTATCAAGCGGTTACGCCCGAACTCTTCTTGTGAAATGAGTTTGACTTCCTGCTTTCGGCACATAATACAAGGATAGCAACCAACACGGGAAAATCCATGAGAATACAAAGGATTTGGCTTTTGTCCGGCAGATAAGATATGATTTATTACTTCTTGTGCCGACCACTGAAAAATCGGACGGGAAACGCTTGCATCATAGTGTTCACACCATTTAAGTACATCTTTTCTACGATAATCCTGCTTCCATACTTCAACAATCTTTCCTTTGCGATTCTTTTTAATGCGTTCGTAATACTCCCCAAAGTAATTGCATTCATAGGGAAGTTTAGCACGCTCTTCACTTTCCTTTGCCCGGATGCCTTGTATAATCACGCAAGGTTCAGTAAGTGAGAGAATGTAATCAATCATCGGTTTAATTTTCAATTCTGAAGTACAAAATCTTCTTTGGGAAGACGGGAACCGGGAGCGCTTGATAGACATATCTACAAAATCAGTATATTTCTTGCTTCTCAAAACTACTAATTTAACATCAAGCTGTTTGCACATGTCACTAATATGTTGATAGGTTTCGGGATGCTCCCAACCAGTATCACAGAAAACAGCTTCTATTTTATCGGCTCCGTATTTATTGGCAGCTTGGATCAAGCAAGCTTGTGAATCCTTTCCGCCAGAAAAACTTACTATTATCTTCATTTGATTCCTTTCTTTCTTGTTATGGTTTAACTTCTTTGTATATTACATCAGGGTGATTCTCACAATATTTTATAATCTTTTCGTTTCCTTCCTGACAACAAATAGGCACAGAGGCTAAACTTCTTACATTTTTTGCTAAATCGCAATCGTTGCAATTTTCTTTCCCCTTAACTTTGATTCGTTCATATTTCTTGCCATCTATAATTATTTCACGCATTTCTATTCTGTTTTAAATTAAACTCCTTGATAATCATTCAAGAACTTGCAAGGTTGTTACTTGGTCCTATTCATTAAAAAATTGTTTATCAAACTCCTTAATGCATTCAAATAAGTACTTTGCAATGCAAGGGTTAACAGCATTTCCTATTGAGCCAACTCTGTGTGTCCAATTGGGAAACCCATCATCATTTCTAACAGTGCTATGCGCTGGGATTTCAAGAATCCTTTTTGCGCAAGTATAGCCGATACTCGTATCTGATGTCCACTGTTTAAATATCGAGTTAAAGCGTCCATCGTTGCAAATGTCGCCTTGCAATCCGATTTTATCGGAGTAGGCAATAAGGTAAAGTCTTTCTCTTTTGTGTGGGTATCCAAAAGCGTAGTTTGATATACATTGCCATTCCGCATCATACCCGATTTTGGAAAGGTCGCATAAGACTTGTTCGAAACCGGAAATAACGAGAGCTGGCGAATTTTCAACGATGACGTATTTAGGTCTAACCTCCCATATAATTCGGTACATTTCACTCCATAACCCGGAACGTTTGCCTTTAATACCTTCACGTTTTCCGGCAACGCTGATATCTTGACACGGAAATCCTCCACTAATGATGTCCACATATCTGAGTCCGGCTGTTTTTGTAATATCTGTGAATCTTTCTGCATGAGGAAATTTGTTTTTTAATATTTCACCTTGAAATCTTTCTATCTCACAATTCCACAAAGTATCAATGCCTGCCATTTCAGCCCCCAATTCAAAGCCGCCAATCCCGCTAAATAAAGAGCCGTGTGTTAGTTTACTTTGTTTCATCACCATTCGTTGTTTAATTAATTGTATCCATTAAGTAGTCTGATATTGCGTAGACTACCAGATAAAATAAGATGTTAACTCCTAGGAGAAGGAGGATATTTAGGAGTATTCTCATTGTTTGATTACATTTTAGCAATATAAGGAATTCCAACACGAATAGAAGCTCTTTTAATAGCATCCTTATCTCCGCTTTCCACAAGCTTTTTCTCTTGTTCAAGGTATTCGACATAAGATATACTATTGTTATCACGTTCTTCAACTTCTTTTTGACGCTGTAAACGATATTGTTCACGTTCATGCCGATCAATTCCTTTTCTCCTTTCCGATATATATTCAAGCATAGCACTTGTTATCTTCATAGGATCAATGGCTCCGTAAAACCTCCCATATTTGCCAGATTTAAAACGAGCTATGAAAAAACATATTTCAGCGGCATTGATATAATAATACTCCGAAAGAAATATTGCAGCCAATTCCTCAAGTTGAGTTTTGGCTATCTTTGTAGATACCTCTGCAAAATCATTCAACGTTCCAAATTGAATTTTAAGCCACTCTAAAGGAGTTTCATCCCCATAAGTAGAAGCCAAAAGCCCCAAACTTGGTATTTCAAGATTTAAAGCTAAATCTGCGTGTGTAGCATTACATCTGACAATTTTAAACTGCAAATCCGGGTTATAATCAAGAATGAATTGTGCCGGATCAGGGTATTTGTCCAATAATGCCCTCTGCTTCAAGCTCCTTTCTCTTTTTTGCGGCAGCTTCTCGAACGGTTGTAGCGACTGCAAGAACTGAATCACGTTTTCGCTGCTCGCTATCTTGTTGATTTTTACTAATCCTTGTTCCATTGTAGTTACCTTCTAAAATTTTAGTATAATTGGCTTGTTTGAATATCCAATCAAAGTCACACTTCCAGTTGCGATCATTTCCGCCAAGCAAGAAAGAACTTTGAAGAACAAGATTAAACACAGTCCTTACACTTTCCTTACTATATTGGGCTATGCGTGCCTTAACAGCTTTCTTACGTGTTTCAGTCATTGATTTTATAGCAGGAAGCTTATCTTTAAACAACTCATTGTACCAATTCATCAAGCCGTTATAATCAATATTTCCCGAAACAGAATGGAAAGAAAGCTCGCCTTTCTTTTCTTCTCCGTTAGGAGAAGTTTCTTTATTATCTTCCTTTTCCATTTCCATTTCCTCCGCGGTGTTCACGTCGTCATGACATAGTGTTGACGTGGTGTTCACGTCGTCATTTTTTAAAGCCCTACTAATCAATTCATTAACTAAAGATTTATCTTTACTGATGTATGATTTATCGTATCTCTTATCAATGATCTGATGGCTACGAAATGTGCGGATAATGTAATAGCTTTCTTCTTTGTGAATAATAGGTATTAGCATCCGGGCATCTACTAAGGCATCTATCCATTTTTTTATTTCAGATACTCGTAAATTTTCATCATAAGGAAAAATCTGTGATTTAAGAAGTGCAGCATTGCTTTTAATTACACCAAAATCATCTGCGAAATTCCAACACCCAATAAAGAAAAGTCGACATGGAATAGGTAATTTCCCTATTTTTTCATCTTCCCAAAATTCGGGTTTAACTGTTCGTATGCGGGCCATGCTTATTATATAAATGTTTATCCATAATTAAAAGTTATTTAGGGTTACCGACAAGTAACCCTGTTGATTTATGCGGCATCTTTCCCTAGAAACTTATTCACAAAATAGATTTGTCCTTTTCCCGTAACCTTCGTTGTAGTAGTAACTAACACCGTCCCATCTGGCTTGGTTATTGTTGTTTGTTTTATTTCAAACAATCCTAATTCCATAGATTTTTGTGTAGGTTGATTATAATATTGTCCCTTCTGACAGAGATAGCCATTATCACGCATCCATGAGAACAAGCGATTTTGACCGATATTCACACCGTTCTGCTGTAGTATCTTCGCTAATTCAGCGATCAAACAAGAACGTTGGGAAGTCGAGACCGCATCGGCAAAAAGAACTTTAGGAGCGTCCTGTTGAATTTTACTTTCTGCTTCGATAAGGCGCTGCTCTTTTCGTTTCAGTGTTTCTTGTGCTACAATCAACGCACGTGCCATAATTTCTTCGGGAGTATCATTTTGCTGGGTTGTAATATAGCCGCCATGTTTGCGGATAGATGGAAGAACTTCGCCACATACCCAATCTTGGAAAGGTTCGGCTTGTGGTTTGTCCGAACGCATGATTACTTTATATAGATTCTTTTCTGTTACAAAATTCATCTGCTGTGCTCTACCCATTGAATCTATGACCCCAAACCGAATGGGGGCATCCTTTATTCTTGATTGTACGGCGTCTACTCTTAACTCAAGCACTTTACACACATCCGCCAAGCAGAATAATGGTTCTTCATTCTCATTCATCGCAATTCTTACCTCTCCGAATTGCTCATTCTGAAAGATTTTAATTTTATTCATAATATATTGATTTAAATTTTAGACAATAGCGATACAGGCGGAAGTATCTCATTCCGCCATTTAGTTAGAATTTAAATATTTGATAACAGAAACTTTAAACAATCCTTGTGTGGATCGTCTGAATGATGACTAAAATGGTAATCCTGGAATTGCTGGAATAATCCTTGCGAGAGTATGAAAGCATAAGCTTCATTCTTGCAATTCTTTTCGATTAGGAACTTTTCATAAGATACAGTTTTCGCACTGCTGGGCGCAAAGTTGGGGTTACTATTATTCGCCTTAACTCTGATTTCGTTGGTTCTTGGCATTGAACGAAATTTGAGTTGTTAAAAACAAGAAAGGCTATCGCCTCCCGTTCCGCCAAGAACCGACACCGTTAGAGATAACGAGCATCCAATGGGATTTGATAGCCTTATATCTATGCAATATTACGCTTACAAACGAACATAAAAATATGCACGTTAATCTCTTTCAGAAGTCTTGTTCTTGGCGTGAACACCGCAAAGATACGCCCAAATTTCAAAATACCAAATGAAAATCTTATTTTTCTGCTAAGTAACCATTCACAACCTCTATAAACTCCCCTAAAGACCGAACGACAACATATTTATATCCGTCTGCTGTTATCTTGGTTTCCCATTCCTTTTGAGAATGACTTTGAGAGCCTTTTGGGGTTTTGGTTTCTATAAGCAGCGCACCATAGAAGCGGTTACTTTTCAACAGAATCAAGTCAGCCACTCCGGCAAGCACACCCTCATCTTTCAACTTGGCACCTGTAGCAGCGTCTCTCCTCCCACCGTTTGGGACTGCAAATAAATTGTGCCGCATAGAAGGGTATTGCATCCTGAACCATTTAACCATCGCTACCTGGATTTTATGCTCTTCATCCTTTGGCTTCTTGCGGATATTCTTACCGCAGTACTGGGCTTTCATTTCTTCGAATGTCATATCAACCTTTCTCCTTACTCCTTTGGAGTTTCTTTCTAGTTTTACGAATAATATCTTCATCTCTCAAATTGTACCCTTTAATGAGGATTTCTGACGTTTTCAAGCACCGGACTATCGTCTGGTATTCTTGTTTGGTGATTGTTATTTTCATGTGGACGTGGAAGGAATCGAACCTTCGTGCCTATGTCATTCCCTTATTGAAATCATCTCGGGATTCACATTCCGTATAACCAACTTCGGTCTCACGCCCATGTTCGCCCGCCAATCTTCACAGACTGGCAGGCTGGGGTAAAAAGGTTAACAAAGCTATCTTAACAGCTCACTCTTGCGGATTATAGCTCTACCGGTTACAATAGTATCTTCCGTATTGTGAGACAATGTACTTTGTTTGATGCCTATCTGATCCTCGGACAAATGGCGAAATATACCCGTTACCGAACTGAAATAATAGTTCCGCTTCTCGAAGATCAGGTAGACATGGATTACTTTAGTTTTTCGCATTTCGCATAACTTTTATTTCAAAACTTCCAAATAGCTGTTATTTGGAATAACACTTCCTAATATCCCGTTTTATTTAATCTCATAGCTTCCTTCTCGTAACTCAACAAAGTGCGTAAGGCGTCTAATTGATGCGTACAAGCAGCATTAAGCCGGTCAAGCCTGTCCACCAAATACGATTCATCCTCCGCTATGCTGTCAAGCAAGGCATTTTGCACCTTTGCCGACAAACACTGCTCTTTTGCTATTGCGATGATAGTATTACTTATCTCTGTGGATTTCTTCTTTCTGAGTAGCTTCTTTGCATCCGCAAGCATTTCACCGGATCGGTTCAGGTATACCATTATGACTGATATCCTTTCCTGTATCTCTACCGGATTATTTGAACAGGTAATGTTCAGGTAATCGTTTATTTCGCTAATTTCTTTTTCCATAAGCTACCTACCATTTTTTCAATTATTTCATTAGCCTTCAGAATTCGCTTCTCAAATTCAGCGATAACAGATTCATCCCTTGTTATCTCTACTATATGAATATTATGCTTCAAGAATGGACAGAAAACAACAAAATCAGCCTTTTCTAAACCCGTACAAGCCATTTCCGCTTGAACCTGGTAGAAGTACTTAGAGTTTACTGATTTAAGTGTGTCGTTATCCTTAACCTCCGCCATGTATTCCATGAACGTCTTAGGCAATGGACATTTAATCTCAACCACTTTCCTTGTACTACAAATGGTTGATATGCGGTCTGGTGAAGCAGAAAAATAAGGTATTGTAGGGTGAGTAATGCTTTCGCATTCTTCCAGTTCGCATCTAGTAGCAAGTTGATACCGTTCCGCAGCAAAATCTTCATTGTCGTGTCCCCAATCAATAAATTTATTGCCGACACTTACCTGTTCCTGGTATATTTCAAACAGAAAATCATCCTTGATATATTTAGGAAGGAGATTTCTTTCCGCTGCAACTTCATAGATATAGGAGAGGGCTGTCTTTCCAAACATCTCCCCTTTTTTCTTTCCGCTTGTCATAAGGTCACCTATCCGGCTTCCCGTGAAATTTCCCAATCGGGCAACTAGCCAATCCTTTGACCCCTGCTCTATCATTGTTCAGTTTGATTAAAAATTTCACCAGTAGTTTCGTCTACGGATGTAGATATAGCCTTTTTCATCGCATCTTTCTTTGCTTCTTTGCTTTCACGTATCGGTTTCATTAATTCATCAACTGTAGTATCTCCGTCTTTCAGAGCCTGGATCGTTCCCATTAGCATTGAAATTTCATCAGCACCGATTTGATTTGCCGTTTGCTTTCCGCACATCTTTACAACTTCTTCTTCGGTTATGCCATAGTTGTTTTTGAAATTATTCAGCACCCCTGTTCTTACTTTCAAAAGTTTGTCAGAGTCGGACAAATCACCGGTTATAAATTTTTGTGCTGCGTAGTACACTCTATCTGTTATAGCTTTAGGAATAACGGCAAATACGGCATTACGATAAGCAATTGAGTTTGCAGCGTTACCCGTAACTGTAATCATGTCGTCAGAAAATCGCTGTCCGTTTTTACCAATGATACTACGTCTAACTTCAAATGCAGAAGCAACATTAGTTTCTAGATCCCAGCATGTCCCACGGCTGATGACTTGCTTGTCTGTTATTTGCACAACTTTTGCTTCTGTACGCATATTACCCCAATTAGAGACAATTATTTTAGCTAGATGAACGGACGGACCGGTGATAGGTTTTCCGCCACGGGGAAGGGCGTAACTACATGATTGGGCTGTTTCTTGATTCATAGTAGCCATTACAACAGAGTTGTCTATACTACGTCTTATATCTCGTGGATAACGTTTGGCTGTTGCTACCTGCGAATCTACGTTTGCTCTTTCTACTGCATCAACTTGTACAATTTGTACATCTTGCGCTTCAACGGGAAGCACTTCATAGTTTTCTAAATTCATATCTTATATTATTTAAAGTGGTTTAAATTGCTCCCGGAGTGCCGATCAAAGCAAACCGGGATTAAGTTAAGATAGTTTGCGGATAATCTCACCGCCATACGAGTTTTTAGTCAGTTCTATAAACTCATATACAGTAAACCTATCATTGTCTACATCTATACCTTTGTCCTTACAAAAAGCTTCTCTTCCAGCCTTGCAACTCCCAGTGAGTACATGATGCCATATAAACAAGTCTTTAGCAGAATACTTTCTAGAAAAGTCAGAGAAATGTTCTTTAAACTTAAGGATCCTTTCCTCTTCTGTACTATCATCATAAAGCTTTTCTCGCAAAGATTCAAATGCCTCATGTAGAGTATTACCATGAGAAAATTGATTGTTCTCTTTTGCTATAAAACAGGGAGTAAGAGATAAATCAGACTGAAGGATAAAACCTTCTGCGATATTACCCTTTACATTTGTGATAATAGTAGGTATATTATCTACTACATAAATAGAATTTCCATTTATGGATTTTATGCCATAGCCATCGCCATAGCCAGAGCCATAGCCATAGCCATAGCCATAGCCATAGCCATAGCCAGAGCCATCGCCAGAGCCATCGCCAGAGCCATCGCCAGAGCCATAGCCATAGCCATAGCCATAGCCATAGCCAGAGCCAGAGCCATAGCCAGAGCCAGAGCCATAGCCAGAGCCATAGCCAGAGCCAGAGCCAGAGCCAGAGCCATAGCCATCGCCAGAGACAATACTTAGAAACTGCTTTATTCTATCTTCCATTACCTTGCCCATACCGGTACACTTTCAATAGATTTTACAGCTTCATCCGAACACGGGATAATTTCAATCACATCCAGGATATCTATCTCTGGAACCGTAACTGTGAATTTGCATTCATGTGGGTTAGTTGTACCATTAACTGCTAATTGAGATATACTAGCAGCACCATCCCAATACCACAATCTACGACAATTTGCGAGCTTAACCTCACTATCATTTCTTTCTACTAACTATCCGAAAAATACACCGGAACGATCTCCTCTTACAATTACTTTTTTCATAACTATATATATATTATTAAATGGTTAATCGAAAATAAAGCGTCTATTTTCACAAACCGACACTTTCGAAATTTTTAATATACAAAAAAGATTGTTCCTAGATACCGAACCAACGGGCACTAGGATAGTATAGAACATGTAAAACTCAAATACAGGGACTCGCACCCTACGACATCCTGGGGTGTCGGCATTGGGTTAATTAATAAATGAATGATTATTTGCGATTCTTTAAAATCTCTAAAACCTTTTTCTTATGAATCATAATTTTACGACCTTCTTGAATAATAGCTTTATCTATCTTACCGCTTAATTTGAGATTTTTAGCAGCACAAATAGAACAGTTCAATAAAGAAGCAAGTCCTTTATATCCATATACATACTCTTCCTCCTCAACTATCTGAGGTTTTGGTACTAAGCTTTCAAATAAATTTTTAAATTCTCCAACTGTTAGTTTAAAGAGGGGGGTATCATCTAATATTCTTTCTACTCCAATCATTTCTATATCCTCCTATCTTTTGATTGAATTTCTTTATAACTTCTTTCTAGTAACATTACTATAGTGAGAACTACCATTATAGCGGCTGATATAGTTTCTTTGGTGGTTATTTCCAATTGCGTTGCTAAATGCATAGACATCCCCAGAGCAATAACCGCAATCACATTTTGTATTTTATGAATTGTTTTCATAGAATCTATTTTTATAGTTAATATTAGACGGCAAATAGCTATTATACTCTTCTTGCTCTTACAGAAGTTTCCACCGTTGTTCTCCTACTTCTTCTCATGTCGCCTTGCTCATGAAAAAGAGAAAAGGAAAATATACCAATAAATATCCAAGCCGTAGATGCACGTACAACAGAGGAAAAATCAAAAGTAAATTCAATTCCTGAAATCCTTTCATAGAACCTACGACATAACTGCCTTCCATTTTTGACATTAAGAACCTGAAAAGCTTTTTGTAACTGGTTATTGATAGTACTAGATGCCCGACATTTTATTTCAGCAATTTCTTCTTTTTCTAATCCTGAAATATACATCTGGGTGGTCAGTTCACATTCAGGAGTAAGTTCAGTCAATACTCTTTGCATGGTTATCAAATATTACTTTAGTCTAATAATAGAAGTATATCCGGGATTTGCGGTTTCTGAAACCCGAAACATCAAATCTATATTTGACTTTAATTTTTTAGTTAATCGAGCATCACGATTTCTACGTGCAGCTTCTGATTTTATTCCTGTATGTCGGGATTTATCATAGGGAACTTTATAGATATCCCCTACTCTCATTTTATCAAACAGTTTTCTCGTCTGATAGCTTTCGTCAACTACAATTTCTTTTTCCATAAGATTAATTATTTGATTATTATTGTGGACGGAACCGGAGTCGAACCGGTCTCACGGAATATTGGTGCACCTCACCGCAGTTTCAGCCACGATATACACATCCGCCCGATTAATTAAAAAAGTGCACTATCTTCACAGACCGTACACTATACAACACACAAACACAAAATAAAACACTACAGAAAAGTGCCCTACCCGATTCTCACTACCGGATGCCAGTTTCAAACTGTCAGTAGGGCTATATTACAATCAGCGTACGGACGCCTATTCCCGTTTTCTTACTGATAAAGACGATGTTTTTCAGGCTGATTTTTTCGATATATTACTTACTCACGTTGCTTCCTTCCGCTCATATCATCGCTGGTTGGCTATTACGCTATACTCCGCATCGGCTATAATGCTTATCTGCGCAGGCTACTTTAACGTGCCCTGAACACGGATTCATTTTTGAGGGTTAATCCTCCCATCCCGAATTAGGATTCATCGGTTTACCTTTGTGCCCGTAGCAAATATTCTCTACGTTGATACGGGCTTTTATTCCCCGCCCGACTGGTTTCCCTTACTCACAGCGCTGATTGTCGTAGGTGCTTTATGTCGGATTATCAGACTACCTTTTTACGGGTTATATTTTATCTCCAAGAACTATCACGATTTATATAATCAGCATGATTTCCGGTAAAGAACGCTTTCAATACATTACCTTCTTTTTTAGGAAACTCCGGCTTATATGACTTCTTTTCCTCTTCAATCTCTCTATATTCTCTCTGTTGTCTCTTTGCCAAGAACCAAGCCTGCTTCAATGCTTCACTCAAAGAGATACGACGATACGCCTTCAAGATGTGAGCGTGTTTCATTATCTCACTGTTATTGAATTTACCGTTTTCTGTTAAGAATGTAAATGCGTTCATAATCGTATCTTTTTAATTTTAATATAAATGTACTATTGCGAATCATTTCAAAGTTGCGTATCTTTGCGATGTTTCGATGATGCAAATATACAGAATTATTCTTATTCACAATACAGAATATGAAGAAATATTCTGTATTTAACATTATTAAACAATTAACCCCAATTATACATTATTATATTATGAAACAGAATATAGCTTTAGGATTTAGTGCTGTTGCCACTGTGATAAGTATTATTGCAATATGCGCAGCAAACCCAAACAAGCCAGAATTAGGCTTTGATTACCAAGGAATACTAATCGGCATTCTCTCTTTGTTAACTACTGTATTATTAGCATTTGTAGGAGGAAGTTATTTTCTTCAAATCAAAATGATAAACAAGAAAATAGAAGAGATTTCTAATGAAAACAATCACGCCATTGCTGAAAGCATGTTCTATGAAGGATATAGAGGTATGACAAATACTTCTGTAGATTACAATAAATTTATTACATCACTTAAAACATCAGTAGCCGCTATAAATCTACATTTCTCTGAAGAAAAAGCAGAGTTAATATATGAAGTGATAAAAGATTACCTTCATGTGTACAAAGATTGGGGAGAATGTATAATTATCGAATTAGAAAAAATAAAATATAGATCTCCATCAATAGACAAATGTATCAAATTAATCAGCGACAAAATACATGATTAATAACCATATAGCAATAACTACTAACGATATCACAATCAAAGGCAAACACCAAGCTATTAATCCTATTACCAGATAGATAGCAGGTATTGATAATGATAATAAGAATGGATATTTATAATAATCCTTTTTAAAGTCAAACATATTACTTTGGATTAACAGTTATTAATTGAAAAAAAATATCCGCAATAGGTTGCAGCTACTACGGATACCATATATTAAACCTCTAACGAGGGAAGTTTAACCACTTTGTCTCTGTAACATCTGCAACTTGTTACGGCACAAATATACAGAATTATTCTTTATGGAGAAAGAAAAAGTCATTAAAATAATGGAGGAGATAATATCTTATCTCAAATTAAACCCTAAACAATTTGCTGAATCTTTAGGATTTGATAGACCACAAGCAATATATGATGTGTTAAATCCTTCCAAAAAGGTTGGGATTAGTAAAAATATGGCGGAAAAGATAAGCTCTAAATATCCTTATATAAATAAGGCATATCTTCTCACTGGAGAAGGCAGCATGATAATAAAAGAAAATAAAGGCAATGTAGCTCAAGCAAATTCTGGAGTAATGAATTACCTAACTATGCCCGAATCCGGAACTCAAAAAATTATTAAGCCCACCGGTGAAGTTGAAATACAGCGACTAGACCCAAGCGACAAATCAAACTCGGGTGAGCTCGATAGGCTACAACAGCGTATCCAAGATTTGGAAAGAATCATATCTGAAAAAGACGCTACAATAAAGTCTAAGGATGATTTAATATGTGTTTTAAAAGATATGCTCAATAGGCAGTAAGTATTAGGTTTAGGTTATGTTTTATTTGTAAAATAATAGAACATGCAAAATACAAAAAAGTTGAATAAAACCAATATAGAAAGTAACAAATTATCATAATTTAAACGCAATAAGCAATAATAGGATACATTAATCAACAAAAATGCTATACATTAAAACTAACTGACAGCATTTTATAGAAAAGCTATGAATATAAAAAGAAACTGCATATTTCTTTTAGACAAAGAGAAAGACAAACTGGATGCAAAAATTCGCTACAGGATAAAGTGGGACGGAAATACAGTTGCATTTAACGTCGGGCATCGTATAGACATAGACAAATGGATACCAGATGCACAGCGATGCAAGAATAATACAACTCATGGAGCTAAGAAAACGCATTCTTCTATTATTAATAGGGATATTCAAAAATACCAGGATATATGTGATACAGTCTTTTTTTATTTCGAACAGCAAAACATATCTCCAAGCCCCGAAGAATTTAAAAATGAGTTTAACCAAAGACTTGGTAAAAAAGTAAAACCAGAACGGACTATATTTGAATATCATATAGAGTTTATGATAGAACAAGGTCACGAAAGTCAATGGAGTGAATCCACATACAAAGAGCATAGGACAATACAGCGTAGACTGAAAGAGTTTGCTCCTAAGTTAGAGTTTGAGGATTTAACCCAGAAGGGGCTTTCCAAATTTGTTGACTATCTGCAAACTATACAAGTCAATTCAAAGAAAAAGGGATTAAAGAATTCCAGCATAAGAAAGAATCTAGACAATTTAAAATGGTTTCTTCGTTGGGCTACCAATAAAGGATATAATAAAGAAATGGCTTTTACAACTTTTCAGCCCAAATTGAAGGAGGTCAAGAATGCAATCGTTTACCTTACATGGGAAGAACTAATAAAATTATACAACTTCAAAGTCCCTTCAACCTGCCCCCATCTAGAAAAAATAAGAGATGTGTTTTGTTTCTGTTGTTTTACATCATTGAGATATTCAGACGTTGCAAATCTTAAAAGGGCAAATGTGTTTGAAGATCATATACAGGTAACGACTATCAAAACTTATGAGACACTAAGAATCGAACTAAATGATTATTCAAAAAAAATATTAGATAAATACAAAGAAGAAACATATAAAAGGGATTTGGCTCTTCCTGTAATATCCAATCAAAAAATGAATGATTATTTAAAAGAACTAGGAGAGCTATGCTGCATAGATGAACCTGTATCCATTACATATTATAAAGGTGGAGAGCGATATGATGAAACTTATAAAAAATACGAGCTTTTGACTACACATTGCGGAAGGAGAACATTTATAAGTAATGCTATTATGTTAGGGATTGCACCTGAAATTGTAATGAAATGGACTGGACATGAAGATTACCGGACGATGAAACCATACATAGCCATTGCGGACAAAGCTAAAAAAGATGCGATGGATTTATTCAATAAAAGATAGTCCCCAGCACAAAAAACAGGGACTAAATCAGGGACTTTTTAATTACCGATACTAACCTATAATGTCTATAATATATTCATATAAGGTATATATAATCCCATAATAGCCGACATTTACTTTCAGTATTTTATATTAGGCTTCTCGTACCCACTACTAAATAAAAGAGGAAATGTAGTTAAACTACATTTCCTCTTTTATTTTATATATCTTAAAGTAGGAATCTTTATCTATCCTCAGCCGGATTCTGTCTTCCCGCTTTTGCCCAGCCAGATTAACAAATAAGTTAAAGTATAATTGACTAAAAGAAAGCTCGGAATGATCATAAGTTATATCAAATGTCCAGGTCCTGCGAAATGAATCAAAAGTAGCAAAAGACTGTTCCCCTCCTTTACACATAAAGACTTCCGGGAAAGACGCTGGCGGATAAGGCTGGAATAAACCGGCCAGTTGAGCATAAACATAATCAATCATCCATTCATCGTCGGTTAAAGTTAACTCTCCCTTTAAACGAAGTTTAATGGCATAACTAGCAGTAGCATCTGCGGAAGTATAAACAGGAATCTGGCTTTCTACCGGATAATTACCGTCTTTGTAACCGAGGCTCATAGTCAATACGGATTTACCTACACCATTGAACTCTGCAACCTCCCGGGTTCCCGACTGATTTTTCAGATTAATCATAAACGTCAGCTTGCCAAGAGTCGGATCACCCGGATACTGCGCAAGCGTATCCAATACATAATCCTCTTCATTATAGCTCTCAGCCACCAAAATACTATTAGATCCTACTTCCAGAGCCGGACCGCCTTTTTCAATATCCACATTACCCACAGGATAATATATCGCATCATTATCCTTCACACAACTGCAAAAACAAAGCAGCAATACAGCCGCTCCTATAATTTTATTCATCATCGCCTACATCTTGATTTTAAGTACAAAGATACATCTTTTTTGTGCCACACTTGATTTATGTCAACCGTTTTTAGTATTTTTGCACACATCAAGACAAAAAAGAAATGGACACACTATTAAGAGAGACAGTAAACGCCGTTGTAAACTCCCGCTTTCCGGAGATGAGTATAGAGGGAAGAAGGCAGATCGAAAACATTCTCATTCGTGAAGAATATCCGAAAGGAGCCATAGCACTGAATGAAGGAGAAGTAGCCCATGAAATTGTTTTTGTCGGCAAAGGAATGCTTAGGCAGTATTACTATAAAAACGGAAAAGATGTTACCGAACATTTCTCTTACGAAGGATGTATCGTGATGTGTATTGAAAGTTTCCTGAAACAAGTACCGACAAAACTAATTGTAGAAACATTAGAGCCTGTTGTTCTTTACATGTTTCCGCGGGATATGCTATTTAAGTTAGCCAAAGAAAATTGGGAAATCAATATGTTTTATCAAAAAATACTGGAATACTCTTTAATCGTATCCCAAATCAAAGCGGACTCATGGCGCTTCGAATCGGCACGTGAACGTTATAACCTCCTGCTCGAAACGCATCCGGAAATCATCAAACGAGCTCCATTGGCACATATCGCCTCTTACCTGCTGATGACGCCGGAAACACTAAGCCGGGTACGTTCCGGCGTCTTATAGTAAAAAACAACGCACAATGAAGACAAAACATATATGATAACAGAATATTCCGTTATCGGCTTTTGCGGTATTCTTTAGGAGACATACCGGTATAATGCTTAAAATATTTCCCGAAGAAAGACTGGTTTGCAAAATTGAGCCGGTCGGCAATCTCTTGTATATTCATACTCGAAGAATTCAGAAGCGCTTTTGCCTCCAGAATCACCAGCTCATCAATCCACTCCCCCACCGTTTTACCACTGACTTCTTTCACCACACCTGAGAGATGTTTCGGTGTCAGACACAACTGGTCGGCATAAAATTTCACACTACGTTCCGATTGATAAGATTCTATCAGAGATTCATAGAAACGCTCGAATATATACTCTTTCCGACTTTTATTCTTCACCGTAGCGGCGGCAGTCGGAGCATGGCTATTAAAGATATTGCAAAGTTCGAAGAAAAAACCTTGCATCAGTCCCATTACGACTTCTCTACGATACAAGTCCTCCTTATTCTTCAATCTTTTCCTGATAAAGCTATAATATTCCCGGATAATATCCTGTTCATGCGGCGTAAGGTCAAAACAAGGATAATCTTTCAAATAAAAGAACAGAGAAAGTACATTCCCCACTTTAGGCAATGCTTCCAGCAAATTCTTTGATACCGCAAAGAAAATAGCCTTGAAATCAGGACTAAACCACCTATGCTCGATAATCTGATTCGGCAAGACAATCACCATTCGTCCCGGAACTATTTCATACTCGCGTAAACTAATATTAAATTTACTACCACCTCCCAAACAGAGGCCCACTGTAACTACCTCCAGCTTACTAGGTCCGCTATACAAGGAAACAACGCTCTCCGTATCGAAGAGCGCTATATCATTGTCAACCACATCAATGCAGTCAGGATCTATATGCTTGGAATGAACTACCGAAGAAATACCTATTTTCGGAACACCTTGAATCTCCATACTCTCTCTCTTTTTTAGTGACAAATATACCAGCTATTAATCAGATATACAACCAAACAAAAAGATTATCTGACAAAATGAACAAAATTAGTTACTTATTGACCACCCCGAATAAATACTCATAATCATGTTTGGCGGCAGGGACTGTCCACTCTTCAGGAATAAATTTCCACTGGTTCAACGCCTTCGGGTCCATTATCCCTTTCTTCTCGATATAATTCATCAGATAGAAGCGAAGGTCCTTGTCCGTAGAGAAAATAATACGGTCTTTCAATTTCTCCTGTGGAATCCCGGAGCCTTTAGTCAGTAACTCGCCACCACCGTTACCGCGATAAGAGTTCAGAGCCACCTTATATACCTTGTTCATAAGGAAAGGAGAGCCATCGGCCATACTGGCAATCGTCACCTTCTCTCCTTGTGGTTTGGTGACATCCACCGTATAAATAATGCCTGATGCCGAATCAAAGTTAAAACTGTAATTCTGGAAAGAGGCCCTGTCCTCCGCACCTTCGCGACGCTTCTCCTTGAACAAGAGCAAATGATCGTCCGGCGATTTCATCCGATTTGTCCACATATAATAAGACATTTCCAAAAAATCTTTAATTTCTTTTCCCGACAATGTCATCACGTAAAGCATATTCTCGTACTTATACAGGTTGAACATATCACTGACAGATACATCCCCTTCCTTTATTTCCGCATCAAATGAAAGCGGAGCAGCGAAAGAAACATCCGCCCCCGTAATATCAAGCTGCAACGTATGTATCAAATCAATGAAAGCAGAAGGCCCGAAGAAAGAAGGATGAGTAGAGATACTTTCAGTAAATGTACCTATCTTTTTGGATACAAACCTCTTCACGGTCTCATACTGAGAAGCGAAATGTTTCATAAAGTCCTCGCTGACTCCATAATCTTTCGTTTCAGTAAGTCTCCCCCTGATATCTTTATCCACCAATTTCCCGTCTTTCAATTTCAGAGTGACATCCACATTAGAGAGCACCACCCCGTTGCTGGCTGGGTCAATAATCAAGACCGAATCTCCGACAATATTCACCACCTTCTTACATTCACGGGCATGATCATGCCCCATTAATACCATATCAAATCCCGGTACATTCTTCGCCACATTCAGAGATGCGTTCTCATTATATTTGCCGGACATTTTAAACGCTTCCTGCCCCGCATGGAACAAGCCAATCACTAAGTCCGGATTCTCTTTTTCACGAATAATCTTCATCCATTTACGAGCCGTCTCCTCCATATCGTCAAAATGCAATCCCTTCCACAAATTTTCGGAAAGCCATGCAGGAATAGCCGGGGTAATCATTCCCAAGATAACTATTTTCACACCGTCACGCCTCAGTACCTTGTACGGTGGCAGATACGTTTCTCCGGTAGACGTATCTATGATGTTCGCTCCCAATATAGGGAAATCACAAGTCCCGATCCAACGGTCGAACACACTGCGTCCGGTTTCCACATCATGATTACCCATATTGCCGGCATCATATTTCATATAGTTCATCATCTCCGCACAAAGATGAGGAGATACCGTATCTATATAATTATAGTAATAAGCTGTAGGTTGTCCCTGCAAGATATCACCATTATCGAGTAAAATAAGATTCTCTTTATACTCCCGGCGCTCTTTCTGTACAAAAGAATAGATTCGCGCCAAGCTGCCTTTCCATTCCTGACGGGTTATAAAGTTATAAGGATAATAGTTGCCGTGCACATCACTTGTTTGTACAATCTTCAGCTTCACCACTTTTTCCTGCGCCACAACGGACAGCACGAGGAAAAGAAGCCAAACATAAATCAATGTAAATCGTTTCATTCTTTTTCTATATTTAGCGGGTGAGAGAAAACAAACCGTGCCCCTCCTGTGTAATCAGGATCAATCCATATCTCTCCTTTCCATTTATACACAATCAATTTACAGATAGACAGTCCCAAACCTGTCCCCTGCGCATATTCATTCAGTTTTTCAAAACGCTCGAACACCAACGCCTGTTTCTCCTTCGGAATACCGCATCCCGTGTCCGTCACCGAAAAGACAGCCATTTGCGTCTCCTCATTCACCGAAAAATCCAATGTTATCTTTCCCTGTTTTGTAAACTTATCGGCATTGGACATCAAATTGATAATCACCTGCTGCATACGCTGCACGTCCGTCTCCATTCGGAAACTCTCGAAAGATGTATTGAATAGAAACTGATTATCCGACCGTCGCGAGAAACTGACAGAAGCCACCACCTGGTTGCATAACTGCACCACATCACACTCCTCCCAAGTCAGCGTCACCCGGTTCGCCTCCAGACGTGAAAGATCAAGAATATCGTTAATCAGGCGAAGTAACAAATCTGAGTTCGTCTTAATAATCTGATAATAGGACTGTTGTTCCTCCTCTGTGCTGCCGCCTACCGCCAGTACATCCGAAAAGCCGACAATAGAATTCAACGGCGTTCGTATCTCATGGCTCATATTAGCTAGAAAAGCACTTTTCAGACGATTCGATTCTTCCGCCCTATCCTTCGCTACACGCAGATCCTTTTCCGATTTCAACAATTCATCCCTCAAACGTTTCGTGCGGAAATAATAAAACAGCGAAATACATAATCCGAGCACCAATATCACAAACAGCGCACAAGCGGACCAAATCTGATACGTATACTGCTGATAGAAAGAAACCGGCTGATTAATAAGCTGCACATCAAAAGGCAAGACTTTCGGATTCAATCCCCATTCCTTCACCTTTCGGCTATCCAATACAGCCTTACAACCAATCACGGAAAGATGTTTCGCCGTATCTCCCGGCTGACTATCCATTCGTACAGATTCCTGTGCCATTTCCTTTCCCACTTTCCGATAGTCAGGAAGCACGCCGCCAATTGCCCAAGACCCCAAGCTCACCGAAGAAGGTGTAAAAGCCGGAATAGCGGGAGTCGCCTCCATCATGGCATAAGTGGCATTCCGCATGAAATACCCCTCATTCATATCCACACGCCAAGTCCCCACCATAATAACCGTATTTTCCGGCAAATGTCTCAACTCCTCCACAATCGTGTAGATAGTATGCTTACGCCCGTCCATAAGAATCAAATCCAAATCGGGGAACTTTTCCATTTCCTTCCGTACCAATGCCTGCATAGTCACACCGCCATACGTATTATCCGATATAAAAGCGATATGCTCCGTTTTTGGATAAAACGCCCGGAGCATACGTATATTCCCCTCTATATCATACTGATTGATAAAGCCCGATTCGAGTTCCGGAATATCCATGTGGTCAACAAAAATATCTACGGATTCGGGCATCCAGCTATCAAGATTCTTCACGGTATCCTTCGGTAATATTACGATATTACTACTCGCGAGGCTACACATGACCGGCACTTTTATCTGCATCGAATCCCTTTGTGACAAATAAGCCGCCCATGCTTCCTGACCCAATAAAATAATTTGTCCCGGATGCTTCTCTCCCTGGTATTTAGAAAGAATCTGCGTCATCATATCACTCCAGAGCGGAGCTTCCGAGAAACTTTTGCAGTTCATGTTTTCAATGATAATGTCACGCTGCCCTCCCAGTTTGCCATATTCTTCCATATAATCGGAAATGGTGACCGAAGTCTGGTGCGCTGCCGGATTATAGGAGCAGATAATCAGAATGGGATTCTTATCTTTAGAGACAGCCCATGCCCCCATAGGCACGAACAGCCAAAGAATACAGACGAACAGGTATCCTACATATCTCGACATAATTGTGTTGTTTTAATCTGCGACCTTTTTTATTTTGCATGCAAATATAACAAAACTTGTCGGGTATAACAGATTTATATGTATTTTTGTCGCTCATTCATTTTCAAAAAAACTGTTTATGGAATTATTTCACAAGATGATTTCCGGATCATTAGGCATACCGGAAAGACAAATCGCCAGCACCCTTCATCTTTTGGGTGAAGGTGCCACTATACCATTCATCAGCCGTTACCGTAAAGAAGCTACGGGTGGACTGGATGAAGTTCAAATAGAGCAGATCAAGGAGCGACACGATAAGCTGTGCGACATAGCCAAACGCAAGGAAACGATTCTCGGCACTATCACCGAACAAGGTAAACTGACCGCCGAGCTCGAGAAGCGCATCAACGACACCTGGAACCCTACGGAACTGGAAGATATCTATCTCCCCTACAAACCCAAACGGAAAACCCGTGCGGAAGCCGCCCGCCAAAAAGGACTCGAACCGCTTGCCACAATCCTCTTGCTACAACGGGAGAATAATCTTGCCGTCCGCGCCTCCTCCTTCGTCAAAGGTGACGTGAAAGACATAGACGATGCCCTAAAAGGTGCCCGTGACATCATCGCCGAACAAGTGAACGAAGACGAACATGCCCGCAACGCAGTGCGTAACCAGTTCGGACGACAGGCGGAGATCATCGCCAAAGTAGTGAAAGGCAAAGAGGATGAAGCTGCCAAATACCGGGATTACTTCGACTTCTCCGAGTCTCTGAAACGCTGCACCTCCCACCGTTTGCTGGCTATCCGCCGTGCAGAATCGGAAGGACTGCTGAAAGTCTCTATCACTCCGGATGATGAGACGTGTATCGAACGTTTGGAACGCCAATTCGTACGAGGCAATAACGAATGCAGCCATCAGGTAAGCGAAGCCACTGCCGATGCCTACAAACGTCTGCTCAAACCCTCCATTGAAACGGAATTTGCCGCCCAATCCAAAGAAAAAGCGGACGAAGAAGCCATACGCGTGTTCACGGAAAACCTCCGCCAGCTACTGCTTACCGCTCCATTGGGACAGAAACGGGTGCTCGCAATTGATCCCGGATTCCGTACCGGATGCAAAGTAGTCTGCCTAGACGCACAAGGTAACCTGATACATAATGAAAATATCTATCCGCATCCCCCGGTCAACAAACCCGGCGAAGCCGCTTCCAAACTCCGCAAGATGATAGAAGCCTACCAGATAGAAGCAATCTCTATCGGCAACGGAACGGCCAGCCGCGAGACGGAAGACTTTATCAACCGTCAGACGTTTGACCGCCAAATTCCCGTATTCATGGTCAGTGAACAAGGAGCTTCTATCTATTCAGCTTCCAAGATCGCTCGCGATGAGTTTCCCGACTATGACGT
>UMHP01006310.1_pt1 | contig 30230 bp, 34 predicted proteins | sample 1965571 | NCBI WGS metagenome assembly UMHP01 (sample SAMEA4836103, study PRJEB28245) | human gut metagenome | biome: gut microbiome; material: fecal sample | place: Denmark | collected 2008
CAGAATTCCTCCTCCACAAATACCGGTTTTCTTAATTCGACAAACCGGTATTGCTCAATCGTTTTTCTCCGTTAGGAGAATATACAATCCATAAATAAAAAGAACAAGGAATAAAACCGTAGGAATCAATAATCCATTTTCTAAAATACTTACAATCATTCTTCCAGGTGGCGTTACCCATGCAGTTGCTGGATTTTGCATTGCCGCTATTATCATTCCTACAATACCAACAACACCACTTAATGTTAAAAAACCACCTTTTATATTTCTACTCATAATCATTACCTCCTCGTTAAATACCGATTTACAGACTTCTCGTATATATATTTTACCACGTAATTTTTCCAAAACACAGACTTCTTAACCCTTATTTTCATCCTTAATTTTCATCTCTGCTATTATACGTTCTTCCCTCTGCCTCTCTTCACAATAATCCCAGAAGTCTTTCATTGCTTCCTCATCCGATTTCCACGGCAATGGTATGGGATCCAATTCATCTAATCGCTTCACAAGTTTTCGTACCTCTTCGGTATCGAACTCCTCATCACTTGACTCCATTACATAAAAATCTAGTTTTTCATTTATCATTCTGATTTCTTCTTCTTTAGTCATGTTAAAACCTCCCTACATTATATACATGGCGCTTCTCGACAAATTCTTACAAATAACTACAAATTTTTTCACAAGAAACAAAAAACGATACTGCATAGATTTCAATCTACACAATATCGTCTTTCTTCCTATATTATACCTTCATTGTCTTTGCCAATGATGTAAGCAGTGCAGCCATCTCCGGGTTACCAAGTACCTTCATTAGCAGCTCTGCATCCACTCCATCCGGCACAGTAATCGTACTGCTACCTTCATCCTGATTTTTCATCTGCGGATTGAGATTTTCCTTATTATAAAAGGCATTCTCCATAAGTTCCGCATTCTTCCTTCGGTCTTCGTCCAGGATATGGCCATACACTTCCGTTACCATGTCAGCCTGAGCATGACCAGAATCGCCTTGGACTGCTTTAATATCTCCACCACTTAATTTCAGCTTGTAGGTGACACTGGTATGACGCAGACTGTGAAACACTACATCTGGCAGCCCCAGTTCATCTATGATTTCCTGCATTTTTGTCCTTAGATAGCTGTCTCCTATAGGAAGACCAAATGTTGTTGCCATTACCAGATTATAATCCTGATATTCATTTCCAAGCACTTCCTTTATCTCATCCTGATCTGCTTTCAGATCAATCAGACATTGTGCTACTGATTTTGGAATAAACACCTTCCTGACACTGCTGTCTGTCTTCGGTGTTTTCAGCACTCTGACCGTCCTGTTATTTTTCTTCTGGCTTGGAAATATCATGATAATTTCTTTTGAATTGAGTGCTTCTATTGCATCCTTTGATACTCTCTCTACCTGTTTATTGATGATAACATAGGCTTTGTTATCTGCAATCGCCTCTTTTGAAATATCCATATCATCCCAGGTCAGTCCCAGAAGTTCACCGATACGAAGTGTTGCCGTAAATGCAAGGTGAAATGCTATTTTTAGCATTTTGTTATCACAGGCTTCCAATGCCTGCATAAGCATCTCTGCTGTCCAGATCTCACGCTCCTGCTTCTTTGCTTTGGGAACGGTTGCATCCACAGCCGGGTTCTTTTCCATCATATCCCACTTAACCGCCTGACGGAAACAGCTCCTTAATACCTTATGTATCTCATTTACTGTACTTTCCGTGATTGTTCCTGTACCATCCGGATTCTTTGTACTCTTTACCGCCGGCATTTTAAGAAGATCCTTATAATACTTCTCCATAAAATGTGTATTGATGCTTGCAAGCTTGGTATCTCCGATTGTTGGAAGAATGTAATTATTTATCAGAGCCACATTACCAGAGTAAGTGGAAACACCCCACTTGTCATGTCCATATATCTGCACATATTCTTCAATCAGTTCTTTCAATGTTACACACTTTTGAACCTCAAATTTTCCGATAGACTGCTTGTACTCAATTTCTTTTTTCCGTTTATCTGCTTCTTTCTGCGTAGCAAATGTTTCAGATGTTGTATGTTCTTCTCCATTCTCATCCAGGATTTTATATACCACAGAGTATGTCTTTCCCCGGTGCCTGATAAATGCCATGTTAAACCACTCCTTCCCTGTGCTCATTCAACCAGTTCAAAAACTGCTGTCTGTGAATCCTCAGAACCTTTCCTGCTCCGATACACTGGAATTCTCCGGACTGCATCCATTTGGTAACTGTTGATACATTCACTCCTACCAGTTCCGCTGCATCCTGTCTGGATATGTATTCTTTTACCATCAAAGACAATGTCTCTTTTTCCTGTAACACCTGACTCTCTTCCTGTCTATCTCCATCATCCGTGATGTGATACACATTCTGAGCATTAAGGAATAACTGAAAACTCTTTCTGGTGATCCACCTTTTATTATTGCAGATAGTAGAATTCAGAAGCCTTCCAATCTCTTCGCATCTTGCAATCTTTGCCAGCTTTTCCCGTGAAATTCCAAGCATATCCGCCGCATCCTGCAAACAGATGTAATCTTTCTCCAGCTCCTCTGCTGTTGGAATATGTGTGACCTTGCGGTATATATCCTGATCTGCATACCATTTTTCAAATATATCAACCGGAATGCGTCTCACAAAATCCACTGTAATATACTCCAGCTTTTCATTTTTCCATATATCATACAAATCAGAGTCATGTATTCCCAGAATATTTGCTGCTTCCTTAAATGAATAAGATTTTTCCCTTAACTCTTTTCCCGGTTCTTCGCCACCTACTTTTTTATACTTCACCTGATTGGCATACCATTTTTCAAAACTTTCAAGGTCAATTCTCATCATCCCACCGATTATTTGAGTCTTAAATAAATTTTTATGGACCAGCCAGTAACTGTCGGTCTTTTTTAGTCCTAGCAGCTTTCGCATTTCAGGCACAGACATGGTGCTACGCTGGGCCAGCTTCTGTTCGGCACTTCGCTGCTGAATCTGGTTCCTTATCTCTGTCATATCCTTCGCTTCACTCATACTGCGGCCTCCTTCTCACCCCACTATAACATGTACGTCTGCATATCATTTAGAAGGTAAATTATATAGTTTCGGATTTCTGATCCAGCCATTCGTCAAAACTCTTTTTTGAAATACGGTATTTGTTTCCAATCTGGATCCAGCGGAATTCATTTTTCTTCAACAGCTCATATACGGTCGGTCTGCTGATTCCAAGCATTTCCTGTACTTCCTTTACGGTATAGCATCTTTTTTCTGCGATATTCTCTGCTGTCATTCCCATTATGCGATCCCTCCCGGCTGTCCATCCATGAATCTCTTTACCTGCTTTTTCATACGGACTTTTATTTTCTGCATCTGCTGTCTGGCTGATTCATAGGTGATTCCCTGATCCTCTGCAATATCCGAAATTGTCTTTTCTTTCAGCAGATACTTGGTAAATGTCTCCTTTTCTGTTCCCAGAATCCCAAGCTGGCTGTTAAACAGGTTATAGTCTTTCCTCATATCCCTGAGAATGTATGCATCCCTGATATACACTTCCGCCTGGTCCACTCCGTCCAGTACGTTACCTGAAAAATCACAGTTAATCAGTGCTTCCCTTGTAATAACATTGTTGATTGCTTTTCTTGCGGTGGGATCACTGGTCATTCCTCCTGTCTGGACTCTTACTCCAAGATCTCCAGCTGACTGCCGGTGGCTGCTTTCCTTTTCACATTCGATCATGTAACGCAGCCCGTCTGTATATCCGTCCACGATGCCAATGAATTTTGTATAGTTTTTGATAATGATATCTATGCGCTTCTCTGATGTGGCTCCTGTATATACTCTGATAAGGTTCTTTTCTGTCATTGCTGTACTCCTTTTATTTCTGCATGTCATGAGCTTTCGTACGTTTACTCTTCTTTACAGATATTATTGTAGATAACCACGGAGTAAAAATCGTTCCCCAAACAATAGACAAAAGTCTATTCAGAATGTACTTTTATCCCAGAAGTGCCAGTGCCTGAATCTGTTTCAGTGCAACTTCTCTCATCTGGTCATTTTTCAGCTCCAGCAACGCATCCATTATTCTGGCATCCAGTGTCTCTGCCTTTTTCCCTTCCAGCAGATATGATCCACTGCAATTCAGGGCTTTTGCTATTTCCAGAACAATGCTGCTTTTAATATCTATATGGTCATTCTCATATGCTGATATCGTTGCTTTCTTAGTACACAGGATTTCTGCCAGCTGTTCCTGTGACATTCCTGCTGCCTTTCTCATTTCCCTGATTCTTGTTCCCATTGTATTTCCTGCATCTGTATTTCTCATTCTTTTCTCCGTTTCCGGAACCCAAACGGAAATACAACATGTCTTATGATGGAACAGAAAAAGAGCCTGCAAAACGCATTAAAATAAAACGATCTCTCGTTATATTTCCGTTTTGCAGGCTCCTTATAGTCTTCTGCTATATTCAGCTCGTTTACAAACTCTTGCGCAGTGGGATCATCTTTAAGGATTCTCGGTGTTACCGAAATCAAGGTTCCGGCTCCTCTGTCCAGTCTGATGGTCCGCCCACTGGCTCATTTTATTCAGTTATCTATTACTCGTGCAGTATTTTCATACTGCTTATATTATTCAAATCTGATTTTTTCTGCGATCCCGTATTGTCTTAAGTTCCCCTGATTTGAGATTCGCAATCGTAACCGTCCGGCATTTCGGACAAATGATATTCAATGATATTACTTCTTTACATGTTGCCAAAAACTTTCCGCAGCCTGAACAATGAATCATTCTGTGTTCATTATCTCGTTTATCATTTCTCATTTCCATCCTAATAGTCGGGTTTTTCACTACTCCCCTATAAATATTACGATTTCACCCGTCTATTCTCCTTTCTCTGTGTTGTTCAATATCCTGAGTACATATCTGGCCATTCTCTCAAAAAAATCGCGTTTTTCCTTCCAGGGCATATTTACAACATATCTGTCTATGTCAATCTGCTCTCTCTTTCCTGTTACTATGTATCGCACATCAAAATGAAAAGACTCTTCCAGTATTGACAGTTTCTCACATGAAATTGCAGAATCTCCATATTCGTATCTCTGATACTGCTTTGTGCATATACCAAGAGCATCCGCAACATCATCCTGAGACAGTGCATTCTCTTTTCGTATCTTTCTCAGACGTTTACCCCTATTCTTTTGATATTCCTGGTCTTTATCGTTATCGTTCGACATATTACTCCTTCCATTTCATCCATAATAGAATACTATTTTCTTCTATAAATCAGAACCGAGTAATATGTGGAAGATTTTGGACATATTAGCGTGATTTTTTCCAGATAAAACCAGACACCCAACACATATCAGTATTTTTTATTATTTGTACCAAGGACAGATTATGGGGATATTTTCCTATATTCTGTACCTTTTCTGTATGTTATTACTACATTGCTCTTTTTTGCTGCCGTAATGCTTCCATATCTGTAGAGTATCTGCTGGCTTTTTCCTGATCATGTTCCTTTCCACGGCAGTTCTCAAATATCTTCATATAAATTTCATCCACCACCCCTACGATTTCTTTCTTGCATCTCACACATGTAATCTCAACACTGCAATTTCCCGCCACCTTAAACAGCTGCTTTCCGCAGGACGGGCAGCTCACATATCTCATCTTAACTCTCTCAGTCATCATCAAAGTCCTCCTGACATTGTACAATTTACGTACCATTCAACGGATAAGGGAAATGAAAACCATTGATGATTATATTCTCTGGATAAATGAGTTCCGATGTGCCGAAGTCCGCACCATTCATCCTGTGACCTTCTTGCTGATCTTTTCGACTGGTATAACACCATTAAAAAGCTATTTCTCCTCCATAAACCACATATTGTTGTCCTCATAGAAAAGATGGCTCTCTTTTCCATCAACAATACAGGTATAGCGTATTCCGGCTCCGCCTGCTTTCAGGCTTGCCGCTCTTCTTACATCTGTTACTTTCTGAATCTCATATACATGGCCATCCTTCCAGATAAAGCTCCTTGGCAGAAGCCTTCCGTCATTTGTAAATTCAGCCATGACATTTACATATACCTTGCTGCTTTCCATAATAGTTCAATCCCTCCTGTCTATCCAAAGTACCCATGCGGATGTACCGTATGATCAGACTTTGCATCACATGCTGACAGTATTCTGTCGCGGTACATAAGCCCTCTCTGGACACTGTAAAATCCAAATCTTTTGCGGATAATATCAACCGTCTCATCCATTTTCATCTGTTTTTCTCTTGCCCGCGGATCCATGAATATGTCCAGCTGCTCCCAGAAATAATCTGTCACAAGATCTGTTCCACGTATTCCTATGCTTCGCAGTGGCTTTTGAAAGAACTCTGGCCGGCTGCTTTTCAGCTCCTTATCATCCGCCGGCAGTCTGTAATTGTCTTTGTATAGCCTGTATCCAGCCTCTGCAATCTCTTTGGTAATATTGCTCGCATTCTGTAATTTTACCTGTTTTGCAAAATGAAACAGTTCTTTGTCACGGACACTGATCTCAACAGTCCGGCACCGGAAACCATTCTCCCGGAGTCTTGCCGCTACACTTTCTGCCAGAATGTATAACACAATCTTGACATCTTCATCTGTTTCCATATCCCTGGGTGTTGTTGTACTGTTACCTACGGACTTGACCGGAGCAGACGTATTCTCTAGCTTGACAGGTGAATCATCATAACCATTTGCAAAAGCCCACAGGATACTTCCCATCTTGCCAAGTTTTCTGACCACCAGCGTTTCATCAGATTTTGCCAGATCCCCGATGGTCCGGATTCCCATGCTATATAACTTTTTATTCGTTGCATTTCCCACATATAACAGATCAGAAACTGGAAGACACCAGGCTTTTCTCTGAAATTCATCCTCATACATAGTAGTAATGGCATCCGGTTTCTTATAATCAGATCCCAGCTTGGCGAATATCTTGTTGAACGACACACCCACGCTCACCGTAATGCCAAGCTCTTTTTTCATTCTGCTGCTGATTTCCTGTGCAACGTGTAATCCGTCTCCCTTGAGAGTTGCACTGTCTGTCACGTCCAGCCAGGACTCATCAATTCCGTAGGGTTCCCTCTTATCTGTATAGTCAGCATAAATTTCCTGTGCCATTCTGGAAAATCTGAGATACAGGTCCATCCTTGGGGGAAGAAATGTTATGTCCGGGCATACCTGTTTTGCCTGCCATAATGCCATTCCGGTTTTTACACCATATCTCTTGGCTGTATAATCAGCGGTCAGCACAATTCCATGTCTCGCCTCTGGATCTCCCCCTACTGCTACAGGCTTTCCCCGAAGCTCCGGATGATGCAGAAGCTCTACTGATGCATAAAAACAGTTACAATCACTATGCAGTATTGTCCGGTTCATTGAATCACCTTCTTTCCTGCTGCCGGATGATATGCCATCCGTCTACATGGCATAATATAATACTTTTTATATTGCTATTCAATTGTAATTTATTGCATATTATCAATATCATTGATATTTATATTGCTTTTTAGGGATTCCTGTGCTAAAGTTGATATATCCCGCATAGGGAGATCATACCTGATATGATTACTTAGAAAGGCATAATACTATGAAAGATTTAGGAAAGACCATTGCTAAATACAGAAAAGAACACAAGCTGAACCAGAGCCAGCTTGCAAAAGAACTGGAAAACTATGATATCTATGTAAAGCAGAATTCAATCAGTGCCTGGGAGCTTGGCACAGCAACACCAAATGCCAGACAGTTTCTCGCCTTATGTGAAATTCTTGAAATATACGATATCTATACAGAGTTTGTTGGCCAGAGTCCTCTTAATCCATTCCGGAACCTGAATGAAAAAGGAATGAACAAGGTGCTTGAATATATCAGCGATCTGGAAAGTACCGGCAACTATAAACCGGCAGAGATCATTCCTATCCATGTGATCAGGGAAAGAAAAGTATTTTACAATACCGTTTCCGCTGGTACCGGCTCTTTTCTTGATGGTGACGAATATGAGATATTCTCCTCTCCTGACATTCCGGAAGCTGCCACGTTTGGCGTATATGTAGATGGTGACAGTATGGAACCTAAATACCATAATAAGGATCTCATCTGGATTGAACAGACAGCATGCCTTGATGATGGCGAAATAGGTATTTTCTATCTTGATGGAAACGCATATGTGAAGAAATTCCAGAATAACAGACTCGGAACCTACCTCATTTCGCTCAATAAAAAATATGATCCAATTCCGGTTACAGAGAACAGTTCTTTCAAGATTTTCGGCCGTGTCCTTTCGTAAGTCCTGTTTTTTGGACACTTGATCGGATAGGATTATCATAGCAGGACAGACCTGAATTATTCTGATTTTGGAGGTACGCATATATGAATACTGATATGGATATAGACATAAACACTGTGACAGACACAATTACTTGCAGACTTGTTGAAGCCAGGGCAGATCTTGGCATTACCCAGAAAGAACTTGCATCAGCAACCGGCATCAGCCTGAAAACTATTGCCAATATCGAGTCAAAACAGCATATTCCTTCCCTGCTTTATGCCATGAGGATTGCAGACTTTTTCCATAAGCCGGTAACAAGCCTGTTCTACTACCATCCGGGTGTACAGCAGACAGCAGCTAAAGGAGATGATCCGAATGAACAATAAGAAACAGTTGGATTTCCAGACTATCGCTGTCGATTTTGACGGTACCCTGTGTTACAGCAAATGGCCGGAGCTCGGTCAGCCCAACCAGGCACTGATCGAATATCTTCAGGAATGGAAACGTAATGGCAACAAGCTCATTCTCTGGACCTGCCGCGCCGGCGAGGCTCTGTCGAAAGCAGTCGAATGGTGCCATGAACAGAATCTTGAATTTGATGCAGTTAATGACAATCTTCCGGAAATCATCGAATTCTATGGACACAACAGCCGGAAGATTTCCTGTGATTACTATATCGACGACCGGATGCTGCTTCCGGAAAACACAAAGGCATAGAACCCGTAATGGTGCTATGCCTTTGTGCTCATTCTGTAATATCCTGACTTTCAACCGCATTATATCCATCATTTGTTATCACATACTGGTCTCTATTTCTCTGTTCTATCAATCCTTCCCTAATACATTCTTTCAGTGCAGCATCCCATCTTGCATATTCTCTTCTATTAGGATACTCCGATGCAACAATTTCATCTCCAATTTGAATAGACGTACCATTTTCCATATCCCAAGGAGTTAATATTATTCCTTCATGTACAGCAGCAACCTTCTCTAATAAATTTATCTTTATTGGTTTTTGTGGTTGCTGCTTTATCCTTTTGGGCAATTTATTTCCTCTATAAACTTATCTCTCGCTTGTTCCCAAATAATATCCGGAATACTTTGTAGCTTAAATTCATCTATAAGAATCTTCCTAAATTGATTTAATTTGTCCTTCACTTCAATAATATCATGATCAACCTTAATTGCTATCTTATCACCATTGATAACTCCACTCATATCAGAAAAGTCAAACCCTGGCATCAAAAAAGATGTGGCTCTCGTCTTCAATGCCCATGCAGCTCCCATCTCATTAAGACTAACTGCACTCGCATAATAATCCTTTGAGTGTAAAAAAATAACATGTATATTATATTCTAAAAATCTTGTTCTCAAGAATTCAAATATTGGATATTCCGAATCTATCGGAATATCGTAGCCAGGAAGTGAACTACAAAAAATATCATCTGGTTTCATATTAATAGCACACATCATATCAACTAATAACTTTGCTTGATCTTTATTATTTGATGAATGACTAATAAAAATAAGTGGTTTCTTCTCAATATTCACTTCACTTTCCACCTGCCCTTCAATACTTTCTTTTTCATCATTGGGATAATATTTATCAATACGTTTTTTAATAGCCAAAAGTCTCCCATATATTTCAGAAAATATTAGTTTCTCATTAGAGCTATTCATTCGCTTTTCACATATCCGTAATGTCTCCCAAATATATTGGTCATGTTGTCTATCATAAATATCCTGCAACTCTGCTTTTAATTCCATCAACCAATTATGAAACTCCTGAACATCATGAATTATCTCGAACTCAGGAGTTCGCCCTCCACCGATTGTATGAAATAGTTTCTCGATAGTTGCCGTTTCATTAATTATTTCAATTAAATCATTTTTCATTAGGCACATCCTTACTCATTTAACGAAAATGTCACTTCTCCACCAAACCCCGTCATTGCATACCGTTCTTCCTGCATCAGCATTTCCTTACTAACTTGATAGATGAACGGAAACAAAATATAAATGTTCCCAAGTTCAGTATATGAATAATAACTGCTTCCATCCAGCTTCATTCCTTGAGTAATTATAAAATTAAGCACCGCCTCGTTCTGAACCGGAATCTTATTAAGGATATATCTTGTCTTTGTTTCGTTCCTAAGAATATCCATCTCCTTAAGTGTCAATGTAATTCTTCTCGTAGTTGCTTCAAGCGTTCCTCTTTCTCCCCAGTCATCATACAATTTCTGTTTCAAAGCAGAATTAGTAACTTCTTCCTGGAATTCAAAAAGTTTACCCATAATCTTACACACATCCGCAAACACCGGATAAGCTAAACAGAGCATGCAATATTGTATCGCCACTGACTGTTCTGAATATTTTTCAAGTAATGCTTTTGCTTCAATTCTTACATCATCTAATTCCTCTGACGGATAATACCAAACATTCATCAGAATCTCTCTTGTCTTTCTAAGTCTTGTCGGGCTATCTATCTCGAAGGAAAGATACTCATTCATCTTTTCCTTATACTCAGCTTCAGGAAGATTCTCTTCCAACATCTGTACTGCCTTATTTAACCAAGGTAATCTTATGCTGCATGCATATCCAACCATTTTAGCCATTATTATCCACCGCCTTTATCTTAATAAACGGAACAATTACTTCATCAATCGTAATTCCTCCGTGACTCATCACTTGTTCACCTTTTGCATCGAAAGAGTCTCCGGCTCCACAGATCAAATAATCAAACTGCTTGTCCAGATAATACCCTGGATACTCAATCAAATTATCATACCTCGCAAACAGGCTATCCTTGTTTGCAAAATCCTTTAAAACTATCATTCTACGGCTCTTAGTTTCAGTTTCTACACCAGTTTTCATTAATTTTCCCATTCCGGTACATAGTGTATTTCCATGATCTGCACTGATATAAACATCAAACCCTTGCGCAATCATTCTTTTAACTGTATCGACAAGCCTATGTTGATCTGCTAATACTTTGATATCATTGTACATACCAAGTCTTCCCTGTAATTGACCATGAACCATATCATCAACATCATTAATAATAATTGCAGCACATTTTACAGATGAACTAAACTCTGCATCATATCCTCTTTCATAGCCTATCTGCGCATCGCTAAAGCCCAATTTTTTAGCACATTCTGTAAATTCCTTCTTTTCCTTACTCTGACCCCACGGATTTTCAAGTTCCTTAGGAAACTTATTTGAAAGAAGGCACTGTCTTGAAATTGAAGTGACTGTCGGAATCATCGCCATTGAGTGTCCTCTTTCATATTTTATACTTTCAAAGGATTGTGAGATAATCTGCCAATCTACTTCTGACATACCATCCATTACAATGAATACAAATTTATCACTATGGTCTGAAATATATTCCATTGCTCTACAAACAATCACTGGTGCAGATATATTTATTTCCGCTGACAGCTTGCCAAAATCATTTAACACAAATTCCACAAAAGACCCATTTACCGACTCTACATCAACAGAAAGACCATACTGTTCAGATAGTACATGAATCTTTGCTTTTTTTTCAGCTATGTCAAACCACGACTTATAGTTTTTTGCATTTTGAACTTCTTCAAACAGATGCACGCAAAGTACATTTAGATAGGCTTCAACATTTTTCTTTCCATATACTATCGATTCAATAAAATCTTGTGTATCTTCATATTCTGATAAATCTTCATAATTATGTTCATATGCCATACTAAGTAAGTCAAAATCTATATCTGACCTCTGTTTAATAGCCATAACATTCAATTTTGGAAATAGTGCAGCAATGCCAACATTAAACAACCGAAAACACTTTTGCACATCATATGGAATATAATTTTCCAGAGTGGCTATTAGTAGAATCTTTGTTTGGTTTCTCTTCACTTCGGTTTCGATATTTATGCGATAATCTAAGTCATCTTTATAATAAACCACATGAAACCCTTGCGTTTCATAGTATTTGCAGTATTCTGTTTTTTCTTCTAATAAATCCTCATCTATCAACAAGATGTGCTTCTCATAAGCTGCCGATGATTTTTCAAACAGCATATCTGCAAACATATCTAAGCCTCCAATCTAACCAATAGCGATAAACGAAATTCAGGGTATATCTGATTTCCTCGCTCAAATGTTCTTTCAATATCATCTCGTTCCTTCTGTATACGAATCATCCTTGACTTTCTAATATTCTCAATTCCTATATGCTCTACAGCTTCTGATCTTAACTGCAAAGCATACTTGTATTTGTTATAATTTTCTTGATTCTTTTTTAACATCTTCTCTTTAAGCTCAACAAAAGAATCATAAGCAAAATCCTTGCTCACTTTTTCCAACATCATGTATTCCTCTGCTGAAAGATTCGGTACTGTCTTGACTGTTAATCTGGAATTAACATCTAAAAATTGCTCCATAATTCTTTTCCCAGCCATAGGCCTCAACGTAAATGCTTCATTAACAAATATTGGTATTATTTTCCGATTCATTTCATCATCTGAAATCGACAACTCCCAAAGCATAAAATATCCTGCTTCATTCGGAAAATCTGCAATCCGAACGGACATTAATGGAGCAATATGGTCTTGCACGATTTCCGTGTTTAGATGTCGTGTTATTTCTTCATCTACAATGCTGATACGATCAATCAACCGAGGATCATGACCTTGCCAGCACTCATAATATGTAACCATTGTACGCAATGCACTATCAACATCGAAATTGGATTCTGTACCTACAAATTTCGACAGATCTTTTTCTTCTCGTATCACATCTTTGTATTTTTGAGTGTTCACTAACTGCTGTTTCATTTCGGCTTCAACCGGATACAAGTTCTTTTCAATCTGTGCCGAATGCCCAATAGAACGCATATATACATCTGTGAAATCACACTCAGCGACTTCACTATCCAAAACATCTGAATACTTGTCTACTCCCATCTCTTTCAAGATAACAGAGAGTTTCTCCTCCAAAACTTCCCGCACTCGGTTTTCTACGGTATCTGCTACGATAAAGTTATAGATATGAACATCTCTCTGTTGTCCAATACGATCAACACGACCGCATCGCTGTTCAATCTTCATTGGATTCCAAGGTAAATCGTAATTGATAATAATATTTGCAAACTGAAGGTTAAGACCTTCACCACCAGCATCCGTAGAAATAAAAATATTGGTTTGATTTCTAAATTCCTGCATGGCAGCATTTCGTTCTTCTATACTCATTCCACCATTTAGAATAGTAACACTATACCCACGGTTTATAAGAAGATTCCGCAAGTATTCCTGTGTTGCAACAAATTCTGTAAAGATAATTACCTTCTGTGTTCGATCTTCGCTGAGAATGGTATCAATCTCATTGAAAAGAGGCTCTACCTTTGCATCCTGGTTCTGAAACTGTGCCTGTTTTGCCAGAGAAATTATTTCTTTCAATTCTTCAATTTCAAGTTCTATATCCAAAGAAATTGCTTCAAGTGCATCTTCCACGCCATCTTCAATATTCAGCTCATCCAAATCTTCCTCTGTCAAATTACCCACACGAGTTCTCTGTTCCTGCAACACATTCAAGCGTCGCTCCAAGCTCTGACGAATGGCAGCTGTACTGCTTGTAACCATTCTCTGCATAATAATCAGTAAGAAAATCAAACACATATTTTTCTTTCGATTACGTAGAGCTTTATTATAAGTTTTTGATACATAAGAGCTGACCATTTCGTACAATTCCTGCTGAAGATTATTACACTGATCCCATGTAATGGAAACCAAATGGGTAATTCGATTCTTAAACAGAAGATTGCCGTTATTGTCAATCGCTTCTCGCTTTTCAGTTCTGATTAAGAACGGAGCTACTTGTTCCCGCACAATCGATTTTGCATTCGGAAACGCATCTGCATCCAACAGACGAATCAACCTGAGAAAAGGCTCCGTTTTACCGTTGTGTGGTGTAGCCGAAAGAAGCAAAAGATAAGGGCTTGCCTGCGAAAGCAGATTCCCCAATTTGTAGCGAGCGACTTCTCCAGATGAACCTGCAACACGGTGAGCCTCATCAATAATAATCAGATCCCATCCACTGTTAATAATAGAGTAAATGCGTTCCTGATTGTATTTTTCAACCTTTTCTTCACTCCAACCAGCATGTTTCTCCATAGGCTTGATAGAATCCATTGGAGAAATCACCTGATCAAATTGACCATATACATCATCATTATCCGTTATACGACGAATCGTATCGTAATCAGATGGTAAAATCACCTGGAATTTTTCATGGAATTTCTCCTGCATTTCACTTGCCCACTGTGTTACAAGACCAGTCGGGCAAACAACAAGAATCCTGCTAACAAGACCACGGCTTTTCAGTTCCCGGATAATCATACCGGCTTCAATCGTTTTACCAAGACCAACTTCATCCGCAAGAATATAGCGGATATTATTATTTTCCATTGCACGATTCAAAACATGCAACTGATGGGGAAGCGGAATAATACCACTTGTAAGGGATGACAAAAAGCCACCGGCGGTTTCATTCTTAATTTTAGATAACAGTGTAACATACCGCAGGTAATTTTCATCGTGTTGCACAGAACTTCCGGAAGAACTCAACTGCTCTTCATTCGCCTTATAAACTTTCCCTGATGATGGATTAAAAACCTTATAAGACACATAACCCCATGCTTCTATTTTTTCTAAAATCTGTACATTTTCCTTTTTTATCGTATCAAAAACGAAATCGCCGGTATTTAACATTCCTTATCCTTCCATTTCATTGGCATCCCATTCTATATCTCCGGTTGTATTGCTGGAAGTCCAGTATTTGCCAATAAGACGTGTATTATCCTCGCAAAGTACCATTCTGCAGGTTCCATGTTGAATTGGATTATCACTTTGAGTAGCAGCAGATGGATTTGTCATATATGTATAATACAGGATGTCCTGCCCATATTCCTTTACAATCATTGCTGTTGTCGTAACACTGGAATTTATATCCGTTCTTGTTTGCACATCCACACTAAGCCAAGTCTGTTTTATCGTCACAGTAATAGATTTCTCGCCAGGTCCCCCATGAAAGTTATATTTAATAACTCCATGATATTTTGACTTCAAGACAGGCGGACGATTCCAAGGTATTATTTTCCACAGATACCTTTCATACAAAACAAAAAATACTGTGACCGCAGTAACCGAATAGCCGATATAGGATGTATAATCGCTCCATTCAGCCGGTTTCTTAATAAAATAACAAAGTACGAAAACACAAGCTGCAATGAATATCATTGGCTTGATGAGTTTTTCAATTTTCCCTTGCATATCAAACAGCCTCCTTATTCATACTCATAGAATAAAGCCAGCTGATCTAAAAAGCTACATAGATTTGTATAATCATCTGTTGTCGGACATAATGGCTTAATTCCATTTGCTTCCTTGTATCCTTCAAAATCGCTCTTTCGATTTCTTAATGTTGAAATCAGCTGACTAAATACAAACACTTTGCGGTAAGTTCCACAGTTTGTAAGATACCAAGAATCCTCAATATTCCAAAGCAATGATTCAAGCATAAACGAACTGACATTTTTTGCCGCACTGCTGTATGCCATATTATAGCTATCTTCCATTAGATAACGCATTTTCTTCATAATACGAACCATCTTCTTATAGTAGTGATTCGTGTTATTATTCTTTTGACGTCCATTCGCAATATGCTGTTCTGGATAATTGATGATAGTTCCTCCATCATCTGGGTAAATTACTACACCGCCAACGAAATCACTTTCATCTTTTCTGAAATCCTTCCGATAGTCACGGTACCTACGACAAGGAACCGTGTCTGCGTCCTTGCGATATGTATTACCATGAACTTTGATAGACTTATTCTTTCGTTCTACATCTGAACCAAATTTGTCCACTAAGCACTCCTGAACTTCATCTTTGAATTTCTTTGGTGGAAAATTTACAGAAGAAAAATTGTAATCTGCATCACTTTGAGGATACGATGATATAGATGAACGATATTCAGTTCTGAAAACTTCCTCTTGAATTACTGCTACATCCACATCACTCGCAGTGCGTACATTCGTATTATTTGCATAAGAGCCTTGCACAAATAGCTTGATTTTACGAAAGTCTGATGAACGACGCATTTCCAAAGAATATGCAAGTGTATCAGAATAAAGCGGTGTAATAGCCGCATTATCATCGGTAAAACCAAGTTTTTTCAATGCATCAGCCACCATGCGAATTGCATTTTTGCACTGTCCATCCTCAGTTGCACTAAGCGGCTGAGAATAAGCATCTAACATAGATTCCGTAAATTTCAAACTAATCCCTCCTCACATTAAATACGTCCCAAGCTAATATCGTAATACATCAACAGGTTAGCATCCTCCTGGATCGTCTGCTCCGGCAGGCGTTCTGCGATGTCTACAATAGCCTTATAGTTCTTTTCTTTCCACAGTCGAGAGAAATCCACACGGATAGCTTCGGAACGGAACAACTTCAGCTTTCCCTTGCTGTTCATGTAGCCTTCAAACTCTTTCCAAAGATTCTTCTCACGCAGCTTTGCCAAGTCACCTTCCTTAGTTACATCTGGAATATACCAGCGACCTTTTTCGTCTTGCAGGAAGTTTTCCTCCAAGATGGTAGCCAGTTCCGGCATCTGCTCATATTTGTCCACAGCCTTAACTTCCTGCATGAACTTCGGCTGAAGCTCTGCGTAAGTCTGCGGGCCACAGAATTGCTCGTTCAGCTGCTGATACAACCAGGAAATAGCAGACTTTTCGTTAGTAACAAACAACTCAAACTGAATATTTTCCACTTCGGTGGTAATACGAGCAGTATCATACTCATTAACCTGATCTGGCAGGAAGTACATGTTGTCACGCTTCAGGAACTTCTCATCCAAACCACGATAAAAATCAGTTGCATCAAGCGGTACAGGGATACCCTGCATAATGTGATAGGCAACCATACGGTCAAAGAGAAGATATGCTTGACGCTCTGCAATAACTTCAATTCGATCATTCTTTACGACAACCACAGGAATATTGGAAAGATGCTGACGAACAAAAGCCCAGGCAGTATCCTCGTTACCAGCATTTTTAAGCATATCCCGCATAAAGCTTTGCTTCGGCTTATATGTTGAAATAACTAAATCCTGCTTAACAGCCGTTGCAGCCGTAACCTGCTTAAAGCTACTTCCTTGTTTGTCTAATGTTCTAACATCTGCAACTATAAAACCAGATTTTTGAAGTGCCTCTTGGATTGCATTCCAAACAGCATTTTGTGAATTGTGAAACTCCACAGTCATCCATCTATTCGGTTTTAATACTCGATAATACTCTTGAAAACATTGAGTCATTAAGCTCTGATATTCTGGCAATGCTTTTCCAGCAGCTCGATTTACAATGGCTTCAAACTGACTGTTCGTTATCAATCCAATCCATGCTTCCCACAAAAAGCTCAATTCCGAATAGTTAAGATTTGCACCAAACGGAGGATCGGTGAAAATATAATCACACGAATCATTAGGAACCAGAAGTTGAGTGGTTGAACCTGTGGATATACATGATTTATTTCCATCATTATCCTTTAATGCAAGGGCAAATTTCTTTATTTTTCCTTCATAAGCATTAAAAGGATTAGCTTCGCTTATCATAGAGGAAACATACAATGTCCCACTCAGCGGATTATATGGGAAAGAAACCTGTGGTCTATACCGATTCATTTTGCTAATATTGATGATTTGACTTGTAAACCAAATCTTAAGCATGTCAGAATGTTTTGACTTCCGGATCAAATCAAACATTTTCGACAATGTCACTAGCGTTCGCTTGTAGAAGTAATGATGCACATGCGTTAAACCAATTTTGTCATTTCGGCGACTTTCTTTTCCCTCACACATTCGCTCAGTTGGATACCAATAAGGAATATTCATTGTGTCAATTTTTTGAAGAACACTGAAATCTTTTTCATCCGGTGCTTTGAAATATTTTTTCCCAGCATATTGATAGCAAATGAGAACTGGCTTTTGTTTTACAATCTTTCTTGTTTCCTTCAACCTTTCATCATAATAAGTATCAAATGCACAAGCGCAATCTCTTTTCTTCAATGAAGCTCCACAACTACTACACGAAAAGGAATCTTCAACTTTTCCTGTTTTGGGATCAGCCGCTGCTGAATAAAAGACGATTTCATTGCCGCAGTGAGGGCATATATATACATCTGACCACACTGTATAGTTAATGCTGCCAAACGACTCAACAAGTGAACGCTGTACATCCTCTGTTGGAGCTGTCTGATACATCCACCCGCATTCTTTATATGTATCCTTTATAATCTGCGTTGCTTCATGTTCAAATTCTGAAATCTCAAAATCAGCATTATAATTTCTGGAAATTAAGGTAGCAATCGGTGATAAATCATTAAGAATAGGAAAACGCTGCCCCCAATTCACATACGGCATATCATGTTGAATTTTCATTTGAAATTCTTTTTCTGGATGTGCACACATATTAGCAGCCACACCAGTCATTCCAGTTCCACAAAATCCGTCCAATACAATATCTCCAGGATTAGTATAGTGCAATATATATCGCATTATTGCTTTATGTGGCACTTTTGTATGATAAGTATGTGCATTGTAGATTGCGTCACTTTTGCCTTCGCTTACATCTGCCGCAAATGGCTCCCGATGATAATTATCCGTTGCTTCATCATAAGGAGTACCATTTTCCTTGATGAACTCCTCAATAAACGGGTTCGGGCAGGCAGTATAATACGATGCGTCCGAGAGAGCAATAATATCCTCATCTGTACCGATAGGGAAGCCCTCAATATTACGCACTTTATCTATATCTTCTTTGGTCAGCTTTCTGCGTTCCATATAGATTCCTCTCTTTCTGTTAAATTGTGCAGACGACGTCTGCACAATTTACTTGATTCTCTTCTGAATATCCTCAACAGACGGAAGTTGCTTTTCCAGCTCTCCAGTCAGATTACTTGTTACTTTGTATTCACTTACGCCAATCGGCTTGGAAATATCTTTCAGCGAATATTCCGCCACCAGATTGTTTTTACTCTTGCAAAGCAACAAACCAATAGAAGGATTATCGCTTTCTTTTTTCAAAATTCCATCGACAGCAGACAGATAGAAATTAAGCTGTCCGGCATACTCTGGCTTGAAATCTCCTGTTTTCAACTCAATTACCACATAACAGCGAAGATTCAGATTGTAGAACAACAAGTCAATATAAAAATCATCGCCACCTACATTCAAATGATATTGATTGCCCAGAAATGCAAAACCTGTGCCGAGTTCCAGCAACAGCTTCGTGACATCCCGCACAAGTGCCTGTTCAATGTCTCGTTCCAGCATATTCTCCTGGAATGGAATAAAATCAAAGACATACGGGTCTTTCATGGTCTGAGCAGCAAGTTCGCTCTGCGGAGAAGGCAATCTACACTCAAAATTTGAAATTTTATTTGCAACAACCTGTCGCTGATACAATCCGCTTTCAATCTGATGTACTAGCACATCATGTGACCAACCATTCTCAGCAGTTTTTTGAATGTACCAGATGCGTTCTTCAGGCTCTTTTACTTTTTCCATAATAGCAATATTATGTGACCACGGAATTTGTGCAGACACCGTCTGCACAAATTCACGATCTGGATAAATTGAAGCAAATTTTGCCATATACTTCAGATTTCGCTGGGAAAATCCTTTTTTCTCCGGAAACTCCAGACGAATATCTCTTGCCAGGTTCTCAATAAACTTGTTGCCCCACACTTTATGCTCATTGATGACACAGCCAATATCATGATACAGTAGCAACAATTCCTGATTTGCATGAACTGCTGCACGATATTGTGCCGCCTGAATTTCTTTTTTGATATTATCTACGACAGAGATATACTCTGTTGAGTTTATCAACATTTCAGTTCTCACCTCACTATCAACGTTTTACAACGATACGAATCTTGCTGGTGTCTTTGCCTTGAGTGTACGCTGCCACAATTTCATTCAGTTTCTGCTTAAAGGCTGCTTCATCCATCGGCGGCAGCTGTTCCAGCTTTTCTGTCAAATCAGCAGTATTGATAACTACCGGCTCGAATCCTTGCAACAGTGCCTTAATTGCCTTTACAAAGAAATCATCCACTCGCTTCGGCAGTGTACCAGAAGATTCAAAATCATTCACTGCTTTTTGTTGTTCTGCGCTCAAATAGCCCTTCTGACTGGAAACAATCGGATCAGAAATCGTATTCAACAAGGTCTGCGTCCACTCTTCCAACAAATCATCAATACGAGTTTCCAAATTATCCAACCGTCCAGCCACATTCGATACGCGATCACCAATATTATAGTGGCAATGTGGACAGATATGGGATGTTTTCAGTTCGGTAGGTGTAAGCTCGTAGCAAACTTTTAAGCCAGCCATATCTTGTTCGATTGCTGTGAGCTTTGCACCGGACAAAATTTCAATGCTGCGGAGTTTACGCAGATTAGCCAGTGCCAGGCTTTCCTGCAACTTACCACGTCGCTTGGCATCGTCGATGTCCAGCCGCTTTTTCTTATGTTCCTCAAAATAGATTCCAATATACTCGTCCTTAATCTTTTCCAGCTCTGCATTGACCTTCTGAGCTGCTGCCTCACCAGAAGTACCATTCAAAATGCTATCCCGGATTTCACGGAAAACTGTTTTTGCAGCTTCTAGCTTCTGCCTAAAATTCTGTTCCATATCTGCAAGTTCTATATTTCCCATATAGGACGCATTGTCCTTGCATTCTGTTTTGAAAGTATTATATTCATCAACGATTCGTACTAGCTTTATTTGCTCGTCTAATACATCAATATCAGCAGCTGATAAGCTAAAATTATTTAACTTAGCTGGCGTATTAAAACGTGCTGAGTAGTTACTGAACTCTTCCTTAACAGCTGTACACGCCTTCTGCATTCGTGCAAGTTGCTGTGTATTCACTAATGGTTCTCCCCACAGTTCAAACCCATTGTTTAATTTCTGATTTGCCAACACAGCAGAATTACTCATGTCAAGTGCCTTCTTGAGTAATTCTGTAACACCTTTGTCACGGTCATTTGGATTATCCAGCAAAACCGGATTAATATCCAACACTTCAAATAATTTCTTAAGTTCTGCCATAGACAGCTGCGTAGGTTTTGATAAATATTTAAATTCATATAAATCGTTTACACTCATCTTAGGTACTTTATCAAGATTTGAAGCAGTAAGTGTACTTCCATCTCTAACAGTAATTACTGCGTACCCTGCATATACCAAAGACAAGAATATAATAGGTGCGAATAAATAGTTTATTCTAAAATGCTTATCTTCAAACATATCATCATTTGTAGGATTAAAGATATCAGAATAATTCAATACTCCCTGCGGTTGAAGATTGTTAAGCATATCTATATAGTATGCCGCATACTTAGAGCCCTCAGGTTTAATTTTATCACCGTCAAGAATTCCAAAACTTTCAAGCATCTGTGTCGAAAGTTGATTCTTTCTACCTGCGAAATAATCAAATGCTACTCTTACAGCTTCTGCTTGATTTTTCTTTGTGATTTTGGTTTTCATCACAGGAAATTCCGGATAAATTGTTCCAAAATAAGCGTCTAAACAAACAGATGACGCCAAGTCAATGGTATCCTTGAATGTCATATCTCTATTATATTTACCCTTAAGCACTTCTATCAACTGCTGCATATGGCACTTGTATGTCACATTAAAGCATGTATTCTTATTTTCACTCAAATACTTAATCAGCTTCTTTTTAAACATTTGTGCCTTACTAAGATATGCATCCTTGTCTTTACCTTCACTAATCTCTGCTTGTGCATTTGCTGCCGCAAACAATCTAAGCATTTCCTTAAACTCATCGCTGCCTCTAAAATAGAAATACACTTCATCATCCAGATTATGAGTATCCGCACTGACATCACCAAATGGTGGCATAATATGGATATAGAAATCTCTTTCTGGCTGTGCGGTACTTCTTTCTCCAGGGAGCCCCATAAATAAATATCCCTCCCGGAAGATATTATGTGATGTCCAGTTCAAATTATATTCATATATATTAAATCCATTTACGTATTGGCGAGCCTCCCACTCTAAGCATCCATATACTACTGTGTAGAAATAACGATTCAACTCACCTTCTGCCATCATTGATGCTTTCTGCTTGATGCGCTCATCATAATCAACAATCTTATCTACATCTATATAATACTGATTGTTTGCATCATTATGGATGATAAACTGTCCCGATACAGTCTTCATGATCTCTTTCAGCGTTGCATTGATTGCTCCCAACAAGAATTCAGCGTCCTGTTCCGGCATAGGCAAATATAAGCAAAGATCATCTTTCAGATTGTCCGCTGTCAATCCAAACTGTACATCTAATCCGTTAGTTGTTAGCCTGTGTACACTAAGAGCATAAATAATCTGTAAAGCCATTGGCTTATAAGCAGTTTTTGTGAAAGATCGATTAATAATTTCTTCAAGTTGACCACTGGCACTGACAACCCGGCTGATGGTAACATCACTCTTCAACAAACCATTAGACTTGATTGCTGGCCAATAATCATCAAACGAAATAATACCTGGTCTATCTCCTGGCACTTCTTTATCAAATATCTCTTTGATTGTCAGTGAAATATTCTTAAGAATATGGCGATTTTCTATTAGATAAATCTTATTGAATACATCAATATAAGAAGGATGTATCGGAAACAAATCTACAAAATCATCCATCTTAGACGACATTCCTGCGTATAATCCGCTAAATTTTTCCAAATGTTGTCTAATCATTGCTTTCTGTTCAGGTGTCTTTTTTAAAATACGTTCAGATACAACATATGCTGTAGCTTCTTTTGTAATAATAATCTGTGTGAAACGGTCTCCTACCTTTTTTAATGTCTCGCTAACAAAACTGAATCTAGGATTATCAAATACCTTTTCCTGTACACCACATATCAAACGTATTTTTGATTTGGAACACATCTCCGCCATTGACTGGAGAAAAGCCAAATCTAATACTATCTGTCTTTCATCTCGTGATGTTAAATATGAAAGAAGCTCGTCTATAACAATCAAGTAACCTTTTTCCGGATACTTCTCCTGAAAGGCCTGCATGAATTCTTTTATTAGACGAGCATTATCTCTAACATTATCAAGGTTTGGAACTTGATAATTTATTCCTCTGTTCGCAAAATCATCCTCTATCTCCGCAAGGATTATTTCTCTAAGTGGCATTGTAAGACCGTCTACCTTAAGTCTTAACACTTCAAACTTACCGGCAACGATCTCCATATCTGTTCCAAATTTCTTATTCTGTACATAATTCAAATTATCTGCGTCTGTTGCAATAGCAGCAATTACCGACATTAAATGTGATTTACCAGTACCATAGTTACCAACAATCATAACTGCCTTGTTATCAATTACTTCCTGCATCTGTAGCTGATCAATCACTGTAGCCTTTAAACTATCCGCCATTGTATCAGACATCACATATGTCTGCACCATATCCTGTGCAACTTTCTTGTCAGCTGTTTCCAATAACTGAATAGTTGACTCAATTGGTTTGAAACTAATTAATTCCGAATACTTCATCCGTACCTTCCTCCCTATATTATAAATGTGATGTCGTAGTTTGCCACATCGAATACCTTGTAATCTAAATAACCTTCTTCTCCGTAAATAAGTTTTCCATCCTCATATCTGCCCGGCCAGATTACTTTATAGTCTTTTCGTTTTCTGGCATCTACCAATAATTTTAATACATCAATCTGATATTCCGGATTGAACATTACATCTATATCTTTAATGATTACACCATCCGGATATCTTGCTAAAACAGAATCAACGATTTGTCCCATTTTCATACTTCTCCGGTTTGGCTTACATTCAAGTAATGCTTCTGCCAGCTGTTTGCTTACAGACTGTGGTTCTAACACTTTTCTTATTTTTTTGTAATATACCATTAGTCTGGAAATCTGAGATTCTTGTTCTGGGGTAAGACTTTCTATATCAACAATAGTTCCCATACGTCCTCCTGTTATTCTTTATTGTTCTCTGTTTCCAGAATAATCTCCATAATATCTCCAACATCGCACTTTAAGGCAACACATATTTTTGAAATAATTTCTGTGTTAACATTTTCATTTTTCCCAAGCTTGGTTATGGAAGCTGCACTTACTCCAGCTAATTCTTGTAAATCCTTTTTCTTCATATCCCGATCGATTAACAATTTCCACAGTTTTTTATAACTGATAGCCATGTACAATACCTCCAATTGTAGATCCGCATTACGGCTGTGTTTCATTGGTTTTGCAATAAAGATATTATACCATCTGCATACTGTGGATTCAAGAAATATTCGTGTGAACTCATTAATTAATCTTACTTTCTCTAGAATAGCAAAAAGCAGATGACGTATAGAATTCAGATCATCTACACGCCAATCTATTGACTTTTGAAATCAATCATATTTTATTCTTTTCCGTATCTTTAATTTTGCATATCACCCCTGCATCAGTTACAAACGCCACTTTTCCTTTTGCCTTGTCTCCAATCTACCAGTCTTTTCCAGATTCATCCATTGCATCATCTACACCATCCGCATAATCACTGTCTCTATCATATCTGTCGTAGTCATAGTCACCGTCCATATAGATATCATCATATCCTTCATCATAAGAATTGTAATTATATTTGCTTTTTGATGAATTACTCTTCGTAGTTGTTCCGCTCTTCTTACTACTGTTGCTTGTACCAGAGTTGCTACTATAGTTTCCAGATATACTCTTTATTGTACTGCTTGAAGACTTGATGCTTCCACTATATGAAGAACCACTTGATGATTTACCACCTCCGCTATACGAAGAGCTGCTGTATGAGAAAGATTTGCCTGTATATGGTTTATGTAAATAACAATAATTGCTACCGCTTTCACGTTTATTATCACAGCCAGCTTTTATACACTTTGGTTCGTTTGCATCACTTATTGCGCCAATGCAATAGAATACACCAATCACAACAAGAAATACCGCCAGATATTGTCCAAATGAACCTTTACGCACATGTATCACCTTCCTCTCTCATCTAATCAGTCAAAATCATCGGCATCAAGCCCGGCATCTTCTAATGCTTCTCTTCTTTCATCCGGATTAATTGATTCTAGTTCGTCCTTATCAAATCCAGCATACATAAGCTCATCTTCAAGCTCTTTCTCATCGTCTATCTCTTCGCCAAAATCACCAACATCTCCAAATAAGGCTTCGTGTTCTTCTCCGCTACCACATAACATTTCTTCTGCAAAAAAACTCTCTGTGCCATCTACTTCACCATCGCCATTAAAATCCATCCAATCTCTCATTGTCCTGTCCTCCTATAAGGTTATTTTTCATTGTATTTATGCTTGTTTAATTATCTTGTTTCTTTCTTATATCCCCTTATATCCTATTTATAGCACTTCTAATGTCCAATAATCCGGACTTGTATATGAACATATATTCATATTGATTATGTATCTTACAGATTTATTTATAAACGCAAAAAAGCCCTGCCTACGCAGTTACACGCAGGCAGGGTTCTGTACTTTCCCATTATTCAATTTTACGATTATTGCAATTTTCTATTCACCTCGCACAGGCCAGTTCCTTTGTCTTTAATTTCTTTGGAGCCGTTGCATCCTGTACCTGCTTCGTCTGTTTTATCTTTTCTATCACTGATGGCTCTTCCGGTTTTCTCTCCTGTGCCTTTTCTTTCAGATACTGCTCCGCTGATTCAAGATACTCTGCCAGTAGTCCTGTTTTATCTTCTGTGATAAGATTGATGTCTATTGCAATTCCCGCAATCGCAAATCCATCCTCATGCAGTATATTAAAAAAATCTTCTTCCCTGATTATTCCTTTATAGTCTACCACCACATCCAGGTCCGAGCCATTTTTCTCAATTCCCCTGCATCTGCTGCCGGATATAATCACATTTTCCACTTGTGCATCCAGAGCATTTTCTATAATCTTTTCCTGCACATAGTACGATACCATTTCTTCAATTTCTTCGGCACTCATTCCGTCTACTGGATGAAACTGCTCCGTTGTTTTCTTTCTGAAATCTGAAATCACGCTTACAGCAAGCTGATTTTCTTTTTCTCTAAGCTCCGTCCAGAGATTGCCAATCACATTCCGAAGGTTATGGTTATCATTTTCCATAAGCTCATAATGCATCTCTCGGCAGCTCAATAGTGAGGTCAGTTTCTCTATCCTGTTGTGATGGGTTCTGTACTGCACTTCATCCAACAGCTTTTCTTCCAGTCGGAAGGCTTCACTTCCTGAAATTTTATCCCAGATATCATCCTTTTCTGAACGGATCACAAGACCATATCCTTCATCATGTCTCTGCTGTACCATGTGAATCCGGTCTTCTGTTCCTTCTATCCTGCATGTAAAATCAAATTCGTTATATCCTGCTTCCCAATAATATCCTGCCTGGGTGAGTCTGATATCCGTCACCTCTTCTGCGGTTATGCTTATCTTCTCCTCTAGTTTTTCTGCAAAAATCTTATCTTCCATCTTGTTCTCCCTTTCTTAAAAATAGCGGCGCACTAAGGCCGCAATCGTTGTTGCTTCGCAAGTTAGCAAGCAGTGCCCTCGTACGTACACGAGCGCGTTTTGCTTGTTGGAGGCACATCCCCAATCCCCTTAGAATGTCATCTTCGATGACAAGCTGCGCCCTCACTTTGTGAGTGCTGATACATTCCTGCTCAGCCGGAATATAAAAAAAGAGAGCAACCACCAATTTATATTTTTGATGATTGCCCGTATGCTTATCGCTCCTGCTGCCGTTTCCTTTTCATGTCTTCCTCTATGTCCCAACTCTGCTGAGCAGCATAGAAAGATTCCACATTTTGCTTCGCTATCTGATAATCCCGCATCTCTTTCTTTATTTTCTTGTATTCGCTGTAAGCGGACTTTTTCTCTGAAAGCAGTCTTGCAAATTCCTCATTCAGATCCTTTACCTTCGGAATTTTTCCATCCGGCAGTTTTGAAAATGCTTCCTTTGCCGCCTTGTGAAGAGTGATTTCATCCCGGTGTGCCTCGAAAAATTTTTTACTGTACCCTGATTTTCGATAGGCAATGTAAGTTTCTCTGGTCTTGGCATAATTGATAATGTGAGTCTTGATCACTTTATTTACTGCCATCTTCTCCTCTGCATCTTTGATGGTTTTCATAAGTTCATGGTATTTTGCAGAACTCCCATCCACCAATGCATCCAGCGTTTCCTTATCGTGAATATCATGCTACTGTAAAAACAGAATAGATTCCGCAAACTGTTTCACATTATATTTTTTTGCCCACCGGACATATCCTCCGTTCTTTCCCTGTGCCATTTTTTCCTGAATATCAACTACCAGATCAAACTTACGCTTTTCGGTTTTTGCTTCTTTCCGGTCCGGTACTTTTTCATTTCTTTCAGGAGACTCTTTCTCTCCGGCAATCACTTTTTTCAGATTTTCTTCTGTAAAATCCTCTCCAATTGAACGGAACCGGATGAAACGTTTCTGCTCTTTTCCACAGACTGCAGTATGCTTGCCACGCTTGATTTCATATCCTTCTGCCTGTAGAAGTTTCAGAAGTTCTTCAAAATCTGCCGGTTTCTGATCCAGGCATTTCAGAATATCTTCCCGGATGACATCCCTCATGCTCACACGTTCCGGGTACTTTGTCCTCCGCTGTCTCTCACTCGGCTTTACCTTTGGAATAACAGAAAGTCCATGCTCCAGACAGATAATGTCACTAAGTCTCTGCAATGCAATTCCGGAAAACCAGAAATCCCGGAACTTCCGGTCACATTCCAGATTGGTGGAATTGAAAATGATGTGATTATGAATATGTGCCCGGTCCACATGAGTAGCTACAATAAATTCGTGCTTCCCTTTTGTAAATCTCATGCCGGTTTCATATCCGACTTCATTTGCTTCCTCAGGTGTGATTTCTCCCGGCTTGAAGGACTGGCGGATCTGATATGCAATCACATCTCCCTTAGGCTGCCGCCATGTCTTATGCAGATATTCCTTTTTTGCCTGAGCAAATTCCAGATCAACCAGCTCCGGATTGCACTGATAAGATGAAATATATTTTCCCTCATCCGTTTTTTCTCCATTCATGGCATAATCGGTCCTGTCTTTCAGACACCGCATCACACTCCGGCCTTTATTCTGGTGCATTGCTATCAGTTTTGTTGCCGCCATCTTCTCACCTGCCTTACATAATTGCTGTCAGTCTGTCCAGCACTTTTCTCATTTCCTGCAAAATCTCTTTCTGATTTGTTCTCAGTTCTTCGATATCCTCATGATAAATGCTGCCTGTTTCGTTTGCCTTTTTTGCATACTGATTCAGATTATTGCCGGATATCTGTAAAAGGCGAAGAACTTCTTTTAAGTCAGAAAGATCCATCACAATGACATATCCGTGAAGTGCCATCCTGATCATATATGCAGTGAGACTGGAAATACCAGCCTCCTGCATACGCTCATGAATCTGTCTAAGTTCATCTGCGGTCACTCTCAGCTCAATTCGTTTTGATCTTTCTACCATCTCTGGAACTCTCTTTCAAAACAACATCCCGGAACCGGCTTTCTATCAGAAACAGGCACAGGGGACTGCATCTGTTTACTCTGTTCCTTTAATTTTTCCAATACGGATTTTTTATCATCTGGTATGATTTCCAAAGTGCCTGCTGCCGGTTCCACTTTCACATTATTGATCACACCATCAAAGCTGTTGTCGCTCTGCTCCACCATATCCTCGATGCTCCTCATCGGATTTCTGCTGATGGAAGGGCTGGCTCCAGCCACCTCTTCCGGCTCACATCCTCCTGTATTGTCCGATACTTCCACCTCGTGCTCTCCGTGTACTTCATCCCACTTTTTAATCTTTCTTTTTTTTGCTTTTTCCATATTTGCCTGCTCCCTTCTCAAAATTCAGTTCAAATACTGCTCTCTGGTTCTCATCCACTGTCATGATGACCGTTTTCAAGCATTTCAGGAATAAGTTCTGTTATTTTGATATATCTTTGAACCTGCTTGGGGCTGTCTCCACATTCTTCTCCAATGAGCTCAATGCTTTTCTTTCCCAAATTATGGTCTACCTGACCACATTTTCTTCTTCCTGCCTTCCTTTTGATTGCTTCATACTTCATTTTGTAAGCAAATGCTTTTTCGCTTGGACTAATCATTTCCCGTTGTAAATTTGAATCAACCATAGATACAACCGCTTCATCATCTTTTAATACGCGAATGATCACAGGTACCTTACGATAACCAATCTTTTCAGCTGCAAATTTTCTTCTGTGGCCTGAAATGATCTCATAAGTTCCATCCTGCCTAGTTCTGACTATCAGAGGATTTAATATTCCATACTTCTTAATACTCTCCTGCAATTCAATCATCTGACTGTCCGCCTGAACCTTGAATGGATGGTTTACAAATCCCCGAAGTCTTTCCAGCTCAATCTCTACAACCCTTTCATCCTGATCCAGCAATTCCTTCTTTTCTTCCATAGGCAACTTCCTTTCCCTGAACGCAAAAAAGCCCGTCCAGAATAGATTGTATTTATCTAATCTGAACGGACTCTTCCGACAGGCCTGATATCACAGGCAAGAATATAGTGTTTTGTCTCACTGCTTTTCCTAATTTTACACCCCAAAACTCATCCTACACTGTAGTTAATCTCTTTGGGTGACAGACCGAAAAATATGAATCGGTGACAAGCATCCATCCCCGCTGACAAAATCAGTATTTTCAGCCTTGTTTCGCTGACAAATTTGTCACTGAAATTACAATTCTGCAATCGAGTAGGAGGGAAAATTAAATAAATTTTCCCGACCTCTC
>UMHP01044928.1_pt1 | contig 29976 bp, 48 predicted proteins | sample 1965571 | NCBI WGS metagenome assembly UMHP01 (sample SAMEA4836103, study PRJEB28245) | human gut metagenome | biome: gut microbiome; material: fecal sample | place: Denmark | collected 2008
ACGAAGTTCGGGAATATTGCGAGGGGAAGAAGAACGGAATAGACCCTGAAGCATTTGTAGACTATTACGCGGCAAGAGGCTGGAAGTACGGGCCAGGTCGTCCGGTCGTGGACTGGAAAGCCGCAGTAAGGACCTGGGAAAAGAGGAGGAAGCAATCAGATGGCGATGACTACTGGAGCAAGTGATTCGCTACTGTTCCGACCTGATATGATGGACCCATCACAGCCGTCTGGGCTGTGGTGGTGTAAGGACGCAGAAGACATGCAGACTGTTGGAATGAACGCTGTGTGCAAAGGGATTCTGGCTGAGTGGAAAGAGCTCGAGCCGTGGATGGAGTATATCAACTCTTTCCCGTACATCCTGATCGTGATACCACCGGGGCTGGAACAGGATACAGCAGCCGCAGAGCTGGAGGCAAGAGTGTCTATCCCGATCATCATCCCTACAGAAGATAGTTTTCAGGGGTATAAGAGCTTGTTTTCCTTGGTGGGAGACCGTGGTATAAGAGCTTTGGATAATCTTCTGCTGAACGGAGAAGAGGCTCCTGTCCATGGGATCATCAACCTTGCAGATGTGGATTGCCAGAAGAGGAAAAATGCAAAGCGTGTGATCTCTGGAATACATGAACTAGACAGTGCGATCGGTGGGTTTTCTTCTGGGGAATTATCCGTTTGGACAGGGAAACGTGGAGAAGGGAAGAGCACACTTCTGGGGCAGATCCTGCTTGATGCAGTCAATCAGAACCATGTTGTGTGTGCCTATTCCGGTGAACTGCCCAAAGAGCAGTTTAAACTCGGGCTATTGCAGCAGGCGGCTGGATATCTCAATGTGACACGAAGAGTGGATCAGAGAAGCGGTCGGGTCCTGTTTGACGTGAATAAAGAGGTCGTTCCTTATATCGACAAATGGTGGAACGAGCGCCTTTTCTTAACAGACATCCAAAGAAAAGAGGCGCACGATGAAGCAAACATTCTAAAGATTTTTGAGTATGCCAACCGCCGATATGGAGCAGATACGTTCCTCGTAGATAACATTATGACTGCGGAGCTGAAAGATGAATCAAACCTTGGATTCTGGAGGGCTCAGTCCGCATTTACGGGGCGTCTGGTTTCGTTTGCCAAAAGACTTGACGTGCATGTGCACCTTGTGGCACACCCAAGGAAGACAGAGGGCAGACGTTTGGAGGCAGATGATGTCGGAGGTTCCAGCGACATTACAAACAGAGCTGACAATGTATTCAAGGTTGAACGAGTACCCGAGGAGAGAGAACAGGAACTTGGGTACTCCTCCCTACTCACTATTTTGAAAAATAGAGAGTTCGGAGCTAGAGCAAGGATCAAACTTGAATATAACGAGCCATCCAGAAGATTATATGAAGCTGGAGGGAGGCCGATAAAGTGCTATTCATGGGAGGAGGCGCGGAAACGTGGACAGGGTCTATGAATTAGTCATGGGCGAAATCAAAAGAAAGCGTGCTCAGAGAGATTTTATGAGGTCAGAAGGTCTTGATAGATATTCGGAAATGTATGAAGAGGTAGCAGTCGCCCTACAAACAGTTTTAGATTCGTATTCCAAATCGCTAGAGTAAGGGGTGCGGAGAAATGCTGAGTTTTATCATCAACTACCCAACGACCAAAAAAGGGAAGTCAGAATGGAACCGAAGATTTGGCCTGAACGCCTATTATGCGGGCAAGCATCCACAGAAGCGGCGGAAGGATGCCGAAGAGCTCCACATGATCGCCCGAGCAGCTATGCATAAAGCTGGGATCAGGAACAGGATGCTAGACCGACCGGTGAAGGTGAGATTTTATTGGGATGACGGCCTGGACTGCGATAATCATGCGGTTTTAGGGAAAGCGTTTCTGGACGCAATGAAAGGCTACATATTACCGGATGATAACCGGAAATGGGTCAAGATGGTGTCGCATGAGTTCTGGGATGGGGGCGCCATCAAGGTCGAGATCATGCCGGGGGGCAGGCCGTATGCATGAAAATCCATGTTGGACCTGTCAGAAAGCATGCGGAGGGTGCTCCTGGAGCCGCAGCTTCTCTCCGGTGCCGGGCTGGAGGGAGTGAGTGTATGACCTGGAGAAAAATCGATGGCTATCAATACCCTTACCGCATTAACGAGGAGGCCCAGGTCCAGAAGTGGGACGGAAAACAGTGGATCGATATCAGGGCAAGAATCAGCGGAAACCGGGCGGTGGTCTACCTGCGGACAGTGGAAGGGAAACAGTACAAGGCGGCTCTTGTGCGGCTAATGGATGATGCCTTTTGGGAAGGCCGGGCAAAGCGGGATGGACTACATATCACACACCGAAACGGCGTCAAGCTGGATTGTGAGCTGAGAAATCTTGTTGCGGTCAAACCAGGACAGGCTGGGCGAAAATATCATGGACGGCCCCATAAAAGGCCCGTTATTCGCCTGGACCTGCACGGGAATGAAGTGATATATCCAAGCGTCACCGATGCGGCCAGGAAGAACAGCTTGTCTATCTCTGCTATGGACAGGAGGCTATACCATGGTGTGCTAGACCCCAGAGGATATCGGTTCGAGCTTTTGAATCAGCGTAGAAAACGAAAGGAGAAAACAGCATGATCGAGGACGTTCGGGCTGCCCTCCTGGGCGACCACGAGGCGGCGAAGCTATGAGAGTTCTGGTTGCTTGCGAAGAGTCTCAGGAAGTCTGCAAAGCCTTCCGGGCGCTGGGGCATGAAACATACAGCTGTGACATAGAGCCGTGTTCCGGAGGGCACCCGGAGTGGCATTTGCAGTGTGACGCACTGGAATTGCTTAAAATGCAGTGGGATATGATACTGGCATTCCCGCCCTGTACAGACCTGGCCGTCAGTGGAGCAAAATGGTTTGCAGAAAAACGGGCGGATGGCAGGCAGCAGAAATCAATAGAGTTTTTTATGAGATTTGCAAACGCAAGCTGCCCACGAATCGCCATCGAAAACCCGGTTGGAATCATGTCTACGGTTTGGCGAAAACCGGACCAGATTATTCAGCCATGGATGTTTGGGCACGGAGAAACAAAAGCAACCTGTCTGTGGCTGAAGGGCTTGCCTTTGCTTACCCCTTCCAACATCATAACAGGAAGAGAGCAGCGGGTGTGGCGTATGCCTCCGGGGCCTGACAGGGCGAGGCTGCGCAGCAAAACCTATACCGGAGTGGCACAGGCAATGGCCGAACAATGGGGAGGTATCTGCAATGGATGACATCAAATTAGCTTTGCTCGGCAACAAAGAGGTAGCCCAGCGGCTGACGGATGCGGGGGTGCTGCTGCCGTGTATGTGCGGTAAAACACCAAAGGAACACGGCCCAGAGGACTGGAAGCCGACCTTCTATGACCCTGATAGTGGCGGTGATCCGGTGATTATTGAGTGCGAGTGCGGGATTGTCTTTTCCGTTGGAAGCTATGACTATTACAAAACCCGCCTCGCCTGGAACACCCGCGCGCCGATTCTGAGCGCGGAGGAGTTGGAGAAAATCTATGGAAAAGAAAATCCTTGATGTGACTTGTGGTGCAAGGTCTATCTGGTTTAACAAACATCATCCGGCGGCAGTTTATTGTGACAAGCGACGGGAGCAGTATCATAACTTATGGAAAAACGCCGGAAACTGTACGCTGGACATCAATCCTGATGTGGTATGTGATTTTACAAGCCTGCCGTTCACAGATAACTCATTCCAGATGGTGGTATTTGACCCGCCACATTTGACTGGCGCGAAGGAAACAGCATGGTTGGTCAAGAAATATGGCAAACTGGACGATAATTGGCCGCAGATGATCCACGATGGATTCCGGGAGTGTATGCGGGTACTGAAGCCAGATGGCGTGCTCATTTTCAAATGGTCAGAGTACGACATCCCAGCAGCGGATGTCTGGAAAGCCATCGGGCAGAAGCCCTTGTTCGGACACCACAGTGGGAAGCAGAGCCGTACTTTTTGGGCCTGCTTTATGAAGTTAGATGAGATGGAGCTGCTGGAGGGGATGGGATGACGCGGGGAGAAGCGATTGACATTTTGGCGGAAAGCAAGCGACAGAATGAGGTTATGAGAGATAACCCAAGCACGTTTTTGGTGTCACACCAAATGGCTGATGGAGTTAAAAATGCAGAAAGACGAATTGCAGCTCTTAACCTCGCCCTTTCCGCCCTCCGCCCCGTCAGCCGGGAGCAGGTGGAGCGGGTGTGGCCGGGGTGCAAGATGTGTAAGACACCCTCGATCGCGCCACCAGTAGGGATTTATTGCCCTTGGTGTGGGGCTCCACGCACCGCAGAGGCAAAGACGAATCTTAGGAAAAGACTGGAGGCGCTGAACGATGGCAAGGGCGATTGATGGCGGTACCCTGCGAGACAACCTAACCGACATATACGGAGACGGCAACAGGCTTGTCTATCTAAATGACGTGCTCGACCTGATAGATGAGCAGCCCACCCTCACCCCGCCGAACGAGGCGCTGACGCTGGAACAGTTGCGGGAGATGGATGGGCAGCCAGTATGGGATTCTTCGCTCAGATGCTGGGGGATTGTCAAATCAGAAAAGGATGGTGATGTTTTTTTGCAAACAAAATCGGGCGAGTTTGGACTTGATCCGCTTGGGCGCGTTAAGATTTACCGCCGCCCGCCGGAGGGAGAGGCATGAGTGGCAGTGGAAAAGGCGGGATGCAGACCGCCGGGTTAAATTACAGCATATACTGCCCAAAATGCGGCAAACCCGCAGCTCGGATAGAGCATGGGGAACGGGAAGATAAGTATCTGCATTTTACGAGAAAGGGAAGCGTGTGGCACATAGTACGCCGCCCGCCGGAGGTATCGCCATGAGACACCAGTACACCCGCCAGGAGCTGGAATCCATCACCCAGGAGACCGCAATCTACATTGAGGGAGCAGGGATAGCCCAGCTCCAATGGGGCGGCCTGGAGATTGCAGAGGGGGTAAAGGACGGGTACCTATACTGCAAGCACATCAAGCCGTTTGCGATGGATCTGTACGACAAATACTGGACGGCCTTTGATGGGCCGCCGGAGAGGGAGGAAACTGCATGAGCCTAGAATACCCCTGTGTCTACTATAAGCCTGGTGGTCTGTGTGAAAAGTACAGCACAGACGGCATAACATCGTATTGTGTGCAAGGCCCTTGCCCGGATCAGAGCCTATCCAACTCTGACCGCATCCGGGCCATGGACGACGAGGAGCTTCTGGATTTTATGAAGAAATCTGTGGCAAACGCCTATATGTGCAAAATTATGAGGATAGAACCCATGTTTTTGACATTGGAGTGGCTCCAGCAGCCAGCGGAGGAGGGAAAGTGATGGACATTGAGAAGTTGATTGAGCAGCTAAACGGATATTTTGAAGGGAAGGACCTGAAAAGAGGTGTTGCGCTTGACACCGCCACCGCCCTCTCCACGCTCCGGGCCGAAAACGCCAGCCTGCGGAAAGAGCGGGATGCGGCTGTGGAAGATGTCTTGGATGCCGCCATTACGCCTTGTTCGTACTGTAAACATGGCCCGATTAACGGCGGAATTTGCGATATGGACAACGATAACCACGAAATGTTTTCGTGTTGGGAGTGGCGCGGCCCGGAGGAGGGGTGAGCATGGAGAGACTGACATACTGGTGTGACAATGGGCATGGTGGTGGAAAATGGTTTGTAGCTATCGACGCCGAAGGAGAAGAAGATTACGGTCCGCACGTTGACCGCCTCGCAGCCTATGAGGAGACTGGCTTGGAGCCAGGGGAAATTGAACAACTTAAGGGTGAGGTTTTCGGGCTAAGGTTGGACAAGCAAGAGTTAAGTGCTCTCGGCCCCATTGACCGCCTCCGCGAACTGGTCAAGGCAGACAAAGATGGCCGGTGCGTGGTGCTGCCATTCAAGCCTCCGAGATGGGTGTATATGTGCAGTGCGCGCTTCCCCAAACCGGCAAAAGCCCATTATGCAAGCGCCATCAATGTTTTACATGATATGGACAACGGGTGTGTATTTGGGGATACCCCAAAGGAAGCCGAGGCCGCACTACGGAGGGAGCAGGATGGCTGATATTCTTACAATTATAGCCGCTGTGGAGTGGATGGCGCTTGGCCTGCTTGTCCTTTGGAAACTCAAAAAGTGGAACAAAGTATTTCAAAATCTGTACGATGATCTGAAAGAGGACATGGAGAGGTGGAAGGAATGAAGGAGTACATCGAGAGGGCGGCTGTTGAGAAATTTATCGAGGATGGTCTAAACAATCCAGATAAAAATAAAGCCTTCGGCCACGACGCCATTGAAATTATGACGGAAGTCCACTATATGCCCGCCGCCGACGTTGCGGAGGTGAGGCACGGAAGATGGATTTTTGAACCAGGAAAAATCCCGTATTGTTCGGAGTGCAAAGAGTACAGCGACGATGGAGACAAGGGTGCTACTTTCTGCCCGTGGTGCGGCGCTCGCATGAACAAGGAGGCCGATCATGACTAAGACCTGCGCCACCTGCGCCTGGTACGAGGAGTTCCAGGGCGTGTGCTGTAACGGGGATTCCCCACACCGCGCCGACTTCATAGAACCGGATCAGCGGTGCAGGGAGTGGGAGAGGAAGGAGATAGACCATGATAAACACCAATCCGACCCATTGTAATATCTGCGGAGGGCCTGTCACTTATGGCTCTAATGCCCGTGTCTATGGCCGGGAGTATGGGAGCGGCTATTGTTATCTCTGTGAGCGGTGTGGGGCCTATGTGGGGACGCATAAGCCCCGCCCACGGGAAGCCCTGGGTCTGTTGGCTGACGAGCCGATGCGGACAGGGAAAAAGATGTGCCATGCTATCTTTGATAACTTTTGGAAAGGAAAGCCGAAAGCGGGAAAGAAGCGGCATGATCTGTATGGATGGCTGGCACGTGAAATGGAGATACCAGTTGAGGACTGCCATTTCGGCTACTTCGACATCGGCCAGCTTAGGCGGGCGTACATCATCTTGAGAGGCGTACAGCACAAGCAGATGAAGTATGACAATTGTGGGAAGATCTATTTTGAGGAGGCAGGCCATGAGCAGTGAACTTTGGCTTGGCTATGTGGTGGAGGATGATATGCCGGAGACGGCAAAACATAAGGAGGAGGCCAACATGGACAAGCCGAGAATTTGCGAGGTGCTTGTAAAGGTTGAGGTGAAAATAAATGGGTAGGTTTATAGACTTGAGAGGGCGTAGGTTTGGCCGCCTCACGGCAATGTATAGAGGCGAAAATACCAAGTATAACGATACGACGTGGGTGTGCATATGTGATTGTGGGAATCAAAAGACAATTCGATATTCTGATCTAATTTCTGGTAAAACCATTTCGTGTGGTTGCTATAAGGCGGAAGATACCAGACAAAGAATGACAACGCATGGGGAATCGCACACGAGGTTACATGATATATGGCGTGGGATGATTAAGCGTTGTGAAGCCCCCTATGCCAGTCGTTATGATTTATATGGGGGACGTGGAATTGGTGTTTGCGCAGAATGGCATACATATGAGAATTTCGCCGAATGGGCAAAGCAAAGCGGATACCGTGATGATTTGAGCATTGACAGGATTGACCCGAACGGCAATTACTGCCCCGAAAATTGCAGATGGGCAACAGCAAAAGAGCAATCGAACAATACAAGCAGAAATCACTATGTTGAGTATGACGGAAAGCGATATACAATTTCAGAACTTGCTGAAATAAAGAAAATCAACGCTGGAACGCTTAGAAGTAGAATTGATAAGTTACATTGGCCGATTGATAAGGCGGTTGAGAGGAGGACAACAAGTGGATAAACCAAGAATTGCGCAGGTGCTGGGGGTTGAGGTGGATGAAGAGTGGACTGTTTCTGGAAATGACATAGCGATTTACAGAGTAAGCGGTGGTGTCGCTTTAGAGTATGCTATGCCCAAATATAACGGAGATGGGTATAGGGAATGGATTCCTGCCGGTATGCTTTGCCTTGTTGATTTCATCAACCACCCCGACCGCATCATCCGCAAGCCCCGATGGACGGAGCAGGATGTTGAGGACGCTAAGACCGTCAGACGTGTGTTTGGGCGGGATGGGGTTATCAGGCGGACACCCAACCTCGGGGAGCGATCTGCCCTGGTGTTTGACCACCTGTATATCAACGAGGACTTGTTCCCCAGCATTAAGCCCGGCCAGTCCGTCACCCTTGACCAGATCATCGGAGGTGCGGAATGAGTAAGCACTGGATAGATAATGGGGATTCATGGATTTGTCCAATTTGCGCACATGACGAAGAAAACCCCAATAAATTTCCTAATTCTGAATGTCCAGTTTGTGGATTTCAGGACCCAAAAGATGCAAACAAGGACCAGCAGGCCAAAGCTGACGCAGGAAAGCCTCGCCCTACGCTTACTCCCGTCAGCCTGATTGATGCTGTGACAGCGGTCCGCATGTACGGATACGAAAAGTACCATGATCCTGAGAATTGGAGGCAAGTGGAGCCGCAACGCTACAGGGACGCACTCTACCGGCACTGGCTGGCCTATCTCAAGGGGGAGAAGTGCGATCAGGAAAGCGGCCTGCCTCACTTGTGGCATTTGGCTTGTAATGCCGCGTTTCTGATTGAGATGGAGGGCTCCATCCACGACGGGGAGGGCGGACAGCATGAGGAGGGATAGCCCTTGAACGAGTTCAAGGATAGGCTGAGAAAACTGAGAGAAAAAGAACGGCCCGTTATCAGCATGAGAGTAAAGTCTGAACTTATAGGACTTGGAAGTGATTCATTGCGCAGATATGAGCGGGGCGAAAGGGAGCCTAAGCTGACTGAACTGAAAAAGATAGCAAACCACTATCATGTTAGCCTGGATTATCTCTGCTGGGATGAAGGAGAGCAAGAACCAAAACTTTAAGCATATCGCAATAATATTTTATAAGCGCCTCCGTTTGGAGGCGTCATACACAAAATACATGCGACAATGGGAGCATGGGGGCATACCCTGTGCTCCCTATCTCTTTCTCCTTCCTACACCCGGCAGTCGGCCTCCTGCTGCCGGGAATATATGCCTCTCCTCGCCGCATGAGGCGGGCGGTGGCACCAAAAGGACGGTTCGAATCCGTATCAATGGCAGAGGGCTGGAGCGAAGGGAGCGCGGTTCGATTCCGCGTGAATGTGATGCAGGCAATAACTTGTATCTATCTCTGGTGAGACAAAGGCCCCGGCGGCCAGCCGGTTAAAGTGTTGGAGGAATCCAGCGCAGGGGCGAACAGGCCCGCGGAAAGCCTGACCAAACCCGCAGCATACCCCGAAAGGGGTATATATGCCGTGCCGCAGTCGCATGAGACGGGGGCGGGATCAAAAGTTTTTATATGAGGTGGTGAGCATGGCTGCACGGCTGACGGATAAGCAGAAGAAGAAAATCATTGCTGACTATGTGCAGCTGGGCAGTTATAACGCTGTTTCGAAGATCAACGGTGTATCCGCTACCACGGTCAAGAACATTGTTTTGAAAAGTGCGGATTTTGTGGAAAAGTGTGAACAGAAAAAAGACGAGAACACCGCCGATATTCTGGCCTACATGGAGAGCCGACGAAAGCAAGTTTGCGACATTATAGAGATTGGGCTTGCTGTGCTCCCAGAAAAAATCCAGACGGCAAAAACAGCTTCTGAAGTTACGACAGCTTTAGGCACACTAATTGATAAATTCACGGCGAATACAGAGCCAAAGCAGGATATCCACCCACTTTTGCGTGACATGTACGAATCGAGGAAACAATGAGCCTTTCCACAAAGCAAATAGATTTTCTGAATCGCCCATTTGACCGCACTCTGGATGTGGCGGAGGGAACGCCAAGAAGCGGCAAGACCACGGCCTGCATCCTGCGGTTCTATGACTTCTTGAACACCTCCAAGGACAGCAATTTCCTGGTGGTCGGTGCTTCACAGCAGCAGGCATTTCGGTTGGTCATGGATGGTGATGGAAATGGCCTGATCCACTTGTTTGGAAGGCAAGCGAACTTGAAGCATGATGACCATGGGGACCACCTGGAGGCTCTGACCTGTTCCGGCGTAAAGAAGATTTATTACAAGGGCGGAGCCAAGGCGGACAGCGACAAGGCTATACGTGGACTCTCCCTGGGTGGAGTGTACTTCTGCGAAATCGATATTCTCCACATGAACATGATACAGGAGTGTTTCCGAAGGACATATGCCGCGCATATCCGATGGCACCTGGCTGACCTGAACCCACCCGCGCCCATGCATCCAGTTATTACAGACGTGTTCGATGTGCAGGACACTCGCTGGACGCATTGGACGGTGGATGACAACCCGATTATCACACCGGAGCGAAAGGAAGAGTTACGCCGGACGCTGGAGAGAAATCCATATCTCTATCAGCGGGACTGGCTGGGAGAACGGTGTATCCCCCAGGGTGTGATTTACTCTATGTTCGACCCAAAGAAGCACATCTTGCCCCGGCTGCCGGATGATGCCCACCCTATTGAGATGTACTTTTCCGGAGACGGTGGTCTGACGGACGCCACAAGTGTGTCATGCAACTTGGTTTGCCGAACAAAGAAGGGACTGGCTCTGTATCGTGTAGCGGGATGGTATTATGACGGCGGCAACAAGGCCATGAGCGTGCAGGCAAGAGAGCTCGCCGGTAAGTTCGCTCCATATTGCCGTGATCGCTGGAATATGCGAGAGGACGCATGGTATATCGACCCAGCATGTAAGGCGCTGCGCAAGGAGTTGGAACTATACGGGATCGACGCACTCAATGCAGACAACAATGGTCACGATGTTAGAGGCGGTCGAAAGGGAATCCAGGTAGGAATTGAGTACGCCCAAAACATGATCCAGGATGGACGATTTTTCTTAGTGGAAAATGAAGAATATGGACATTTGGATTTTCTGAAGGAAATCGGGATGTACTGTGTAGATGAACATGGGAATCCGGTAGACGCCTACAATCACGCAATGGACGAGCTTCGGTACTCCATAAACCACTTTGTTAAGCAGTATATGTACTAAGGAGGTGTGACCTACGGGATTTGTAAAAAACATTCTTCTCTACCTAGCTCAGAAGGTAGGGTTAGAGTTGCAGGACAAGCCCATATATCGGGATGATTACAGCGATATGGGGAATATCTCCGTGACGGCAGTTATTGCAAACAAGGTGGCAACATTAGCCATGCAGGACAGCACCATCACCATTGAGGGAGAGAGCGCACGAGCGAAATTTCTGCAAGGTTTTCTAGACTACTACCTGGGCGACCGAATGGATGTAGCGGCAGAGGTGGCCCTGGGAACTGGAGACTGCATCGTGAAGCCATATACCGATGGAAAGCGCTTGGGCGTAGATATCGTGAAAAATGGGGACTTTGCTGTATGCGAGTCCATTGGAAACGATATTCTTTCCTGTATTTTGAAGGTCGGAGAGATCAAAAACGAGTCCGGCCTATATCAGCGGTACGAGATTCAGATGGTCAAAGAGGCGCAGACTGAGAGCGGACAGGAGACCAGCGCGCTCATCATTCGGAATGTAGCCTTTAAGGGTTCGAGCGAGATCAGACTAGAGCAAGTACCAGCTTGGAGGGACATTCCAGAGGAACAGATCATTCCCAACGTGGACCGCCCACTGTTTGGCCGGTATAAGTCGCCCGCAGTCAACCGAGCAGACGTGAACGGCGTAAATGGTGTGAAGATCACAGCTGGTGTGGATGGTCCTATGGCAAAAGCCGTGGAGGCGTATGAGCGATTTAACCGGGAGTACAGCGCCAAGGAGACAATGATCTTTGCGGACAAGACCCTGTTGACAAAGGACGAAAACGGAAATGTTGTGTTTCCGCAGGAAAAGCGGCGTTTTCTCCAAATGATGCGGGGAGTTGGAGACAATACAAATCCTGGGAAGCTGATTCAGGAATTTTCTCCCGAGATACGTGGAACCGACTTGGAGGTTGGGATCACAGTCAATAACAAAATGGTCGAGCTTCTGTGCGGCCTCTCTCCCGGAATCTTGACTCCGCCTACTACGTCCTATGCTACAGCCACGGAAATGAGGGCGGCTCTCAATTCCACCTTCGCAGTCATCACTAAGTTTCGCCGGGCGCTGGAACGGGGGACGGATGACCTGCTCCGGGCGGTAGATGTGATCGCGAACTATAATAATTTGGCTCCAATCGGGGATTGGGATACACAATACGATTGGTCCGCTTCTTATATCGAGCAGCTGAACGAGCACTTCAATCAGCTGACGGTGGCCGAGGGAATTGGTGCCGTGGATAAGGCGGAGGTCCGAGCTTGGATGATGGATGAGGACTACGAGACCGCAAAGGCCAGAGTAGAGGAGATCGCAGAGGAGACTGGACGCCAGTACATGGAGGAGGCGGCTGTTCAGCCGGTGATAAATGAGCCGACTGCTGAATGAATCTTGGCTGGAGGGCCTGCCGGACAACATTGTTTCAAACCTTGAAGCATTAAACAACTATGTGGTCCAGAGAATTTGTGAGCGAATCAAAAAGATTGGAGACATAGGGGCAGCAGATGCCAATCGGCTGAAAACCGCCATTGAGTATGCGGGGGCGGACCTCAAGGCAATTGAGAAAGAGGTGGCTCGCATTATGGGCATGAATCAGCAGGAAGTGGAAAGGCTGTTCGAGGAGGTGGCGGAAGAAAATGTGGAGTTTTCCAATACATACTACAGGGCCAAAAATATGGACACGCTCCAGAGCTACACATCCCGGTCGGCGCTGTCCTCCTTTGTAGAGGCCGCAATGCGTCAGGCCATGGACGGGACTTCCAATATCTCAAACACTTATATGGTCGGATTTAAGCGTGGGAAACAGACTGTCCCATTGCGAGAATACTATATATCCACCATTGACCGGGCAATCACTTATGTACAGACCGGAGTAGTTGATTATCAGAGCGCCATGCGCTCAACAGTCAAGGAGATGTCCAGAAGCGGACTGCGCCGGGTGACCTGGGAAAGCGGATACTCCCGCCGCCTGGATTCCTCCGCCCGCATGAATATCCTGGAGGGTGTTCGGCGTCTCAACAGTCAAATGATGGAGGAGACCGGACGAGAGTTTGGAGCCGATGGTGTGGAAATTTCCGCCCACGGCCTCTGCGCCCCCGACCACCGCCACATCCAGGGACGGCAGTTCTCCAACGAAGAGTGGGAGAGCATCAACCGCAGCCTCGACCGCCCTTTGGGGACGCTGAATTGCCAGCACTTCGCAACACCTATCGTTTTGGGGGTGTCCAAGCCAGTCTATAGCCGCAAAGAGCTGACGGATATCAATAGACGCTCCTCTGAGCGGATCGAGTACAAGGGCCAGAAGATGAGCCGATACGAGGCCAGCCAGAGACAAAGGCAGATGGAGACTGCTATCCGCTATGCAAAGGACGAAAGGGACGCCATGATAGCCGCAGGGGACAAGCTGGGGGCTACACAGGCCCGAAAGAAATCAGCGGAATTGAGCGCAGAGTACAAGCGTTTTTGCGAACAGGCGGGGCTTACGCCAAGACCGGAAAGGACAAGGTCCATGACGGGACCAACGGTGCAGAGAGTTTGATGGTTAATATGAGAAAAACCATCAACTACCGATAAATACTCGGCGACTGATGGCTCATTCTCAATTAGATTTCTGCACACTTAGCGATATCTGCGCGGATAAGGCTCTTGATATATCCGGCTTTGCTGGGAACACTGTTCAACCTCTGAATAATGTCTTGTTCCGTGGTTTCCACCAACCGGACCGTCAATATCTTTGTGTGCGCCTTGTGATAACGGTCCTGCGGAGTTTCTTTCCGTTCTTTAATGGGTATCGGCCCCTTTCAAAAGGTTGGGGCCGGTTCCCCGGCCCCGTGGTGATTACTGCTGGGAACCTGTGATATAGGCATCAATCAGCTTCTCCAGCTCGGCGGCGGTGTAGGTCTTATCCGGGTCTTGCTTCAAAATTCGGAGTAAGTCATACGCCATAGCCTTTTGAACATCCTTGCGCTCGTTTTCAGTAGGCATTTAATTTTCCCCCTTTCTGATTATAGTATAGCATAGGTATATACCTATGTCAAGGGAAATTTCAGATTATTTTGATAAAACCCGCACCCGCGGATTTTATACAACTTCCCTCTTAGCGTGGAGGTTTAACTACGCTCGTTCCCCATATCGGTGTGGGCGCACCGGATTTATAAATCAAAGTCCTTTAGGGAACGGAAAGGAACAACATGGATTTTACCAGCATTTTCAACGGAGAGGCTTTGACCCTGGCACAGTTCAACGAAAAGACAAAGGGAATGAAACTTGCAGATTTGTCCACAGGTGAATATGTGGCAAAGGGAAAGGACAAGGAACAAAAGGAGGAAATCGAGTTCTTAAAGCGACAATTGGCCGAAAAGGACGAGACAATCTCCAACCTGGAAAAGGCTAAAGGTGACTCCGCTGCTGTCCAGGCCGAGCTTGAGAAGTACAAGCAGGCCGAAGCCGAGCGGGCCAAGCAGGAGAAAGAAGCGCAGATGGACGCGATCCTCACACAGACCGCAGAGAGCGCCCTGGAGGGCCGGGAGTTTGTCAACGAGTACACCCGCGCTCACTTCCTGGGAGAGCTGAAGAAAGCGATCCAAGACCCTGCCAACAAGGGTAAAAAGCCCGCCGACCTGTTTGCCGACATGACCAAAGACGTGGATGGCATTTTCCGAAACCCACAGCATGAACCGCTGAAAATTGCCGGAGTGACTAAGAGCGACACAAGCGGCAACATGACCAAGGACCAAATCATGAGCATTAAAGATGCCTCAGAGCGTCAGGCCGCTATCGCCGAACACCTAGATCTATTTAGAAAGGATTGATAAACACCATGGCAGCAAAAGATAATTTGACCAAAACCGCTGACATCCAGTCCACCGCGCGCGTCATTGATTTCGTGACCCGTTTCGCCCGGAACTGGGAGCACCTGCGGGAGATCCTGGGCATCATGCGCCCTATCCGCAAAGAGCCGGGCGCGATCCTGAAGAGCAAGACTGCCTCTGTTACCCTTCAGAGCGGGAACGTTGGAGAGGGCGAGGAGATCCCCTACTCCAAGGCTACGGTCATTGAGACCCCCTATGAGGAAATGACTGTGGAGAAGTATGCCAAGGCTGTGTCTATTGAGGCCATCAAGACCTATGGATATGACGTGGCCGTTGGCATGACTGATGATGCGTTTCTGTATGAGCTTCAGGACAACGTGACCAGACGCTTCTACGCCTACTTGAACACCGGCAAACTTGCCAGCTCTGAGACCACTTGGCAGAGAGCTCTTGCTATGGCTAAAGGTCTTGTGATCAACAAGTTTAAGCAGATCCACCGGACCGTCACCAATGTAGTGGGATTTGCTAATGTGCTGGACCTCTACGACTATCTGGGCGACGCCAATATCACCGTCCAGACAGCTTTCGGCTTCCAGTATGTGCAGAACTTCATGGGCTTCTCCACCGTGTTCCTGCTGTCTGACGAGGAGATCCCCCGTGGCCGAGTGATTGCAACCCCTGTGGAGAACATCGTTCTCTACTATGTGGACCCGTCTACCAGTGACTTTGCAAGGGCTGGTCTGGTCTATACCACGGACGGAGAAACGAACCTGATTGGTTTCCATGTGGAGGGGAATTACCACACCGCCGTGTCTGAAAGCTTTGCCATCATGGGCATGACCCTGTTTGCGGAGTATTTGGATGGTATTGCGGTCATCGATGTGGACACCACGCCCACCCTTGGGACGCTGACGGTTCAGAGTGCGGCGGGAACCGATTCCGGCGACACCAAACTGACTGTTACCCCGGCGAAGGAGACGGCGACCAATGTCTATAAATACAAAACCGATCCCTCTACGGCTCCGGTAGTTACTTACGGTCAGAGCGTACGCAACTGGACTACCTGGGATGGTGTGTCTGACATCACCGCCACCACTGGACACAAGATCACCGTGGTCGAGGCGGACAGCACCTATAAGGCGCAGAACTCCGGGAACACCACTGTGGCCTCTAAGACCTAATGTGAAGGGGGAAGGCATGATGTGTGGCTATATCACCTATGACCAATATAAGGCGCTTGGGGGGGAAGCTAATGCATCCGCCTTCCCCCGCCTTGAAATTTTGGCAAGGAAAAAGCTGGATTACTGGACGCAAGGAAGGATCAAAGAATCAGATGATGATATCCGTCTTTGTATGTTGCTTATCATTGACGCCATGAAGAAGGTTGAGAGTGGATATGTCAATGTAGCAAGTACCAACAACGATGGTCTGACTGTCAGCTATGCTTCTGCTCGTACAGAGGAGCAAATGATGGGCTCTGTATATGACCAGATCGTGGAGATACTTCCCGTTGAGCTGGTCAGTTTGGAGGTTTGGACATGACCCCCCTGTTTCGTGAGACTGTGACTATTCTGAATCGCCGGGTGGCGGAGGATGGAGACGGCCTGGATGTCTGGAAGAAAACCGTACTGACCGGCTGTGTGTTTGTCCGTACCACCGTTAGGAGTGTTTCAGGTGCCGATGTATCTATAGGGCAGACGGTGACCGTCCGAATTCCGGAATCGCCGGATTATCATCCCTACCAGGAGTGGAAAGGAAACATGAAGGGATTCACGGCCTCTGTCGGCGACATCGTGGCACATGGGAAGGTGACGGAGGACGTAAACCCGGACAATATACGGGAATTGATTGGGAGATACGAGTTTATGACCGTCCGCTCTGTCCGGGACAACACAGGGCTGCCATTGGGACACATCCATCTGGAGGGCGTATGAAGATCAGTGTTGAGGTTTTTAATCCGAAGAAAACCTTCAAGCGCATTTTTTCGGATGATGTCAGGAAATATGCCAATACACGACTGCATGCCTATTGCTCACAATATGTTCCAGGTGGAAGTGGAGGGCAACTTAATGTAAACATAGATGTCACAAAAGATTTCGTACATTACAAATCTCCCTATGCTCACTATCAATGGGAGGGGGAACTGTACCTGGCCGAAAACGGAAGCAGCTACGCAAAGAAAAACGAATCAAAATATCCATCTGGCAAGCCGTTAGAATACCATACACCAGGGACGACCTCCCACTGGGAACGGGCTGCCATGAAAGCCAAAGGCGGCCAACTGGCGGAGGATATCGAACAGTACATCAAGAGGAAGTGACTTTATGGCGAACAAAAACAAGGAGATCTTAGAATTTCTGGAACAATGCCCCGCCGTGAAGTCTTTTCTCTACTTTAACAGTTCAACGGACAAAGCTGGGCGCGTCAGTGTCGAAACCGTGTACAGTGATGTATGGGAAAAGAGATTTGTGCGTAACTCTGGGATCAAGGTCTATGAGTTTGCTGTTGTGCAAATGCTGCTGCAGGATCAGGGTACAAGCGACACGAACGCAGAGCAGGCACAGTCTGTCCAAGACTTTATGGACTGGATCGATGAGCAGAACAGAGTCAGAAATTTCCCCAAATTTCAAGGATGTCAAGTTTTAAGTATTGAAAATCTACAAAACATGCCGAATCTGGCGGGCGTAAACGAGGCGGGAACGGTTGCCAAGTATATGTTCCAGGTCAGAGTTAGGTATTACACAAAAGGAGTGAAAGAATCATGAAAGTATCTGAGCTGATGGCTGGATATACTCCCGATGATGAATTTGAAGGGTTTGCCACAAATGACGACTGGGTCCTTGCGGTTGGCATTGGAGAGACCACAAGTGAAAAAGACTACACCGTGGTACAGCAGGGTATTGCGGGACTTGACCCGCAGATGAACCCCGTGACTCAGGACAAGCAGTACATTCGAACCGGTCTCTCTACTTCCAAAACCGGGACCCAGCGCACCTTCGCGATCACCGGAGATCGATATATCGGAGATGCGTTCCAAGATTACTGCTTCGGTATCAATATTGCCCACGGAGTCGGACAGAAGGTAGTCGTTCCCTATATTTATTTCTCCATTCTGACAGGCAAGGGAGAAAAGGGTACGGTTTCTATTATCGTCAATTCCGACGGAGGTGGAAATGCTGGCGAAAATTCTTCTATTTCCATCGACCTGCGGAGCGTTGGGACCGCACCTACTGAGTACACCTATTCTGCCGTATAAGGAGAGAGCGAAATGAACTATAAAGTTTCTATTCTCGGAAAGAATTACGATCTTCCGGCGCGAACGTTGGCCGTAGATGAAAAAATCGAAGCTGTGGCAAAAATCGACCAGGAATACCGCAATGGGGAGATCACCCGGCGGGAAGCCGTTCAGAGGCTGCATATGTTCGTTGATGACCTGGCCCCTGGCTCTCTCCCTGATGTGGAAGATGTGGACACCAACGATCTGATGAGGGCTTGTGAGGATATCATCACAGCATATGACGCTCCGGCGCGAAAGGCCAGGATTGAAGCAAAGATGGCCGAAGCGCGGGAGGCTCTGAATCGGCCCGAGTTACAGAAGCTTCTCGCTTTGTACAATTTGAAGAAATGAGCCTGTATAGGGAGCCGCCGGAAAGCGTTACAGTCCAAGGAAAAGAATATCCAGTAGATACGGATTTTCGCCGTTGGATCGAGTTCCAGGGGATGCTCGTGGCTAAAGAGGATGACACAACGAAAGCGGAACGGCTCTGTGGATTTATGAAATCCCTGGGCCTTCCGCCCTCTCAAGAGTCCCTGGAGGCCATGATGGAATTTTATTCAGCAGCCTCACAGGAAAAGCCAGGAGCAGGCAAAGCACGGCCCCAGGCATTTGATTTTGAACAGGACAGCGAGTTTGTTTTCTCCGCTTTCTGGGAGTGCTATGGGATCGACCTTAGTACAGTCAAATTGCATTGGTGGAGATTTAAGGCGTTGTTCAAGTCCTTGCCACAGGACTGTGAGATATGCCGCATCATGGGATATCGGACAGCTGACATGAAAGATGTCCCAAAGCATCAAAAACAATTTTATCGGGAGATGAAAGCGCGGTATGCCTTAAATGGCGGGAATCCCGCATACAGAACCGAACAGGACATGAAGGACTATGTTAAAAGACGATACGAAGAGGCAAGAAAGCGGATATGGGCGAGGTGAGATAATTGCCAAATGATGGTACTGTAAAGCTAGGAGTAGAGTTTGACAGTGATGATGTAAAAAAAGAGTTTGAAGGTCTGAAGAGTGAGGCTAGAGAAGTTGAAAGATCATTAAAAGAAGTAAACAAAGCCCTCAAACTAGACCCTGGCAATACGGAACTAATTACAGAAAAGCAGAAATTACTTAGCTCGGCTATTGAAAACTCCAAAAAGCAAATATCTCTTCTTGCCAGTGAAATGCAGAAAACCGGTTCTTCTGAAATCGTTGAAAAGGATGCCGATGCATATCAAAGCCTAACTCGCACGCTATCTAGGACAGTAAGCCAGTTAAAGGGATATGAGAATCAACTTAATGATTTAGCAGCGCAATCAGAAGCGGCAAGGGCGTCTATTCAAAATTCTTCTGGAGCTGCGGTAGAGCTATCCAATGAATTTCAGCAGGCAGAAAGAAACGCTGATGATCTTGAAGAAACGCTGGGAAGGATATCTGATGCCGCAAGATCCGCCCTCGGTGGATTCCGGCAAGCAGAAAACGGGGCTGAGAGCCTTGAAGATGATCTTCAAGATGTTGCGGATGCGGCGGATAAAGCAGAAAAAGAACTGAATGACGTTGGAAATTCTACAGGTAGCGCAGGAGACGGTTTTACGGTCGCAAAAGGGGCTGCTGCTACTTTTGCTGGAACTCTTCTGACCAAAGTTGTGGATGCGGCACTTCAAGTCGCAGAAGCAATTTGGAACATGGATGAAGCCACCGAAGAGTATCGCGAGGCAATGGGACGCCTCAATACCGCATTTGAAACAGCCGGATTTAACGCGGAGATAGCGGATGAAGCCTACAGGGGATTTTATGAAATCCTTGGGGATATAGGACAGGCAACAGAGGCTTCTCAGCTCTTGGCGCAACTGGCAACTAATGAGGAAGACGTTGCAAAATGGGTGGAAATTGCAGCTGGCGTATATGGTAAATTTGGAGAATCTCTACCTATTGAGTCCTTAATTGAGGCCGCAAATGAGACCGCAAAAACTGGAGAAGTAACAGGCGCACTCGCTGACGCTTTGAATTGGGTCGGTATAAGTGAAGATGAGGTATCAGAACAGCTTGCTAATATCAGTACTGAAACAGATAGGGCTAGATACCTCATGGATCTACTTTCTAGAACCTATAGTGATGCAGCAGAAAGTTTTTACGAAAACAATGAAGCTATTATTGCTTCAAGAGATGCCCAAGCGGACCTTGACGAGTCTCTTGGTGTTTTGGGCCAATCTGTTGCAGACTTAAAAGTAGCTCTAATAGATACTTTTGGCCCAGCATTAGGAGATCTCGCAAAAGGAGCTGCTGGATTCATCGATGGTATAGCGGGCGCTGTTAATACACTAGGAGATTGGTTTGATTGGCTTGGAGGAAAAGTCAAAGATTTCTTTTCCTTGTTTGGAGGAAAAACAGGATTTAGCGGATCAAGAGGCTCTGGTTTTGGTGGTGGCTCTTCCCGAATAAATAATGCCCCCCAAGCAGCCACCATGAGTGTTTCTGATGTAGGGGATTTTTCCGATGGTATTAGCACAACTGCCTCCAAACAGGCCGCAATACCGGAGATAGCCAGCTTCCTCCGCACCAAATCGAAAGATGCAGTGATTTCAGACATTGCAAATTGGATTCCAAGCGCGGTTCGGCGGGTAGAATCGATGAACTCTATGATGGTCCCCGCCTCCGTCTCAGCATCGGTTCCCCGGTCCCAGAGCGAACAGACCGAAAGCGGCTCGAGCCGGGCTGGCGGCGGGGAGCAGAGAGTAAAGTTGGATATCGGGTTTTATCCCAGAGAGGCGGCGAAGTTCCTGAGACCGTATATGAGGGGCGAAGATAAGCGTACAGGAGAAGATCTGGTGGAGTGAGACAATAATGAGCTATATCTTTACATTGGATGGGACTGGGTACAACGTTGGAGTAGAATCCATTTCCAGAAAAGCGAGAATTGCAGACGGCCAAAATTCAGATGATGCACTCTCTGGATACCATTGGCGCGATTTACAAGGGACATTTTACGACTATAAAATCGTCATTTCTGCGGATGGAATGAGTAGGGAGGAATATGATTCTTTCTACGAAGTTCTTACTGCCCCCGTTGACAGCCATGTGGTAGTGGTCCCATACGGACAAGCCACATTATCGTATGAGGCATATATCGAAATAGTAGAAGATGAAGTGGAGTATATGGATGATGGAACATGCTGGGGAGGGCTGACCGTCACATTTTACGCCAGAGAGCCAAAGAGGGTGCCGACATGAATCAGATTCTCTACAACGGAAAGCTATATTCGTCAAAGGACATCTTTTCCGGTAATGTTGGGATCTCCATGTCTCTAAGATCCTCGTCTTTGGAAGCTAATACCCTTTCCGCAGAGGTAAAGGATTCTGGAAATACATTTTCTAATTTTTCCAGAAACACTCCTCTTAAATGGATGTATGATGGGTTGCAAAAAGGGATTTTTTACCTTCAAGAGGTAGAGCGGATAGGCCCTGCACGTTACAGCATGTACGCAACCTCGGCCATTGGAATCCTGACTGAAGGAATCCACTACGGGGGGATCTACAACGGGCAAACGGCTCAAACGGTAATCTCTGACATCTGTGGAACCATTCCATTTTCCATTCAGAACAAATATAAGGATATTAAACTTTATGGGTGGCTCCCGGTATCTACACCAAGAGACAATCTGGTTCAAGTGCTTATAGCGATAGGTGCCTGGGTAAAAACAGACCTAAATGGGGTTTTGCGGATCGAAGGACTTTGGGACGGAATATCAGGGAACATCAATCAAGATTATCTCCTTAAAGGTTCAAAGATTTCGAAAACAGCAAAAATTACCCAGGTAGTGGTTACTGAGCATCAATATGTAGAGGGAGGAGAACAGACAAGTCTATTTGAAGGTGTCACAGCACAAGGAGATATCATTACATTTAGCGATCCCATGTATAGTTTATCGGCTCAAGGCTTCTCGATTCTCGAAAGAGGGAGCAACTATGCGAAATTATCAGGTGGGTCTGGAAAGCTTACGGGGCGAGCATACATCCATAATACACGAGAGATTGTGCGAGATGTAGCGGCGGCAGAAGAAGAGAACGTTAAGAGGGTAAAAAATGCGACCCTGGTATCACTTGTAAATTCTGCTTCAGTTGCAGACCGACTTGTAAACTACTTCAAATGGACGGAGACGATAGATTCCCCCGTCATATATCAAGGAGAAAGTTGCGGGGATTGTGTTACTACATGGAATCCATACGAAAAAAAGAATGTCTCCGCTTGCCTGGAATCTGCGGATATTGATTTTTCAAACACACTAAAGGCAACGGAAAAACTTCTGATTGGTTTTGCTCCTCCCCAATTCGAACAGAATCAAACATACGATAAACACGTAATTCTCACAGGCTCTGGGACCTTTACCTTCCCGGAAGGAACTACCTCAGCAAGAGCTGTATTGATTGGCGCGGGTGGTGCTGGTTTTGATGGGAGCCCGGGTGGAGATTCGACCGAGACCTGGGAAGACGAAGAGATCAAGACGACCAGGATCAACCTGACTGCCCCCACCACCTCGGCAAGCGACTCCAGCAATGTGAGCAACAGAGGAGCGGGAACGCCCGGGAACGGAGGAGCAGGAGGTGCCGCCGGAACACCGGGAAAGGTGTATGAGGTGACATTCAGCCCAAGTAGTGGGTCCAGGATATCGTATGCGTGTGGAGTCAAAGGCACTTCAAATGGAGCCCTCGGTGGAGCAACTACTTTCGGAAGTTATTCATCGAACAGTGGCAGCACGAGCTCTGCTGGCTATACGGACATCATAACCGGAATCACATACGCTAAGAGCGGTGACAGCGGAGCAGACGGCGGAAAAGGCGGTTCGGGTGCTGATGGCGAGAGTGTTGGCGGCGTGTCAGGAGGAAAACAGGAACCTTCTGGCTCGGCAACCAGAAGCGATTCTGATACACAACGCCGCTCAAATATATCTATGGACATTGACGCGACCGCAAATTTCTCCCTTGGAGCCGCCGGCGGAGGAGGGGCTGGAGGAAACTCCGGCAACAATCTCGGAACTCCTGGGGGTGATGCAGAAGTCGGAAGTGTGCGCTTAAGCATCACAACAGGATACATAAACGCATTTGTGTACCCAAACAGGGGTGGAACGGGTGGAGACGGTGCGGATGGGGCTGATGCATCCGTCTATGGATGCTCTGGTTCTGGTGCCGGAGGAGGCGGCGGGGCCGGAGGAGATAGCTCTGCATCTTCAAATGTCTCAGCGCAGTATTACGTCTATAACATCACAATTGAAACTAGAACTGATTTTGCAATCAACAATAATGCTGGCGGTGCCGCTGTTAGAAAAGGCGGAGCCGGTGGCAAAGGTGGAGCTGGCGCGGACGGCTGCATCATCCTGTATTACGGCGTTACGACTCCGGTCCAGGACGGCCAGCTCAAGGACAAAAACGGCTTGATGCTGCTGGACAAGTACGGCAGACGGCTCATCGTATAGGAGGGTAGACATGGCAACGATAGACGAACTGAATGCCCAGGTGGCACAGCTCAGGGTGGAAGTGGAGCAGCTGCGGGGGCAGATCGCCAGTGCGGGAGTCAATGCTCTGGCTGCGGCTCCCTCTGGCTATTACATGCTCAAATACAGCGGCGAAGAGATAGACACGAAACTAGGCAAGATTTGATGGAGGTGATCGCTGTGCTCTATATGCAGGACTGGCATATTTGTGTCCCGGCAGATTTTTCGCTGGGGTTTGAGGGGGACAACAATGCCGTTACCCTGGAGATCAGCACAGATCTGCCGGAAGGCTGGGACCTGAAGGTCGATGTGGCAAAAGAGTCTGAGAAAAACATCATCCAGCTCAACCGCAGAGATAACGTCTACTATGCACTCCTCACCTCCTCCATGCTGGCGGATGATGGGGTCTACGAGATGCAGGTTCGAGGGACATTGGAAGATCAGGTCCGACACAGCAATATTTTCTTGTCCCATGTGCATAACTCCATCAACGCCACAGATGCCTTCCCCCCTCCCCTGCCCTCTGAATTTGAGCAAATGGAGGACAGGCTCAACAGCATCAACAATAATCCGCCCCAGCCCGGCGAGAATGGATACTGGCTGATCTGGGACCCTGATGACATGGAGTACAAGGAGTCTGATATCCCTCTCCCCGCGGAAGGTGGGACTGTTGGGACCACGGATTACAATAAGCTCAAAAACAGGCCCAGCATCAACGGCGTGGAACTGATTGGGAATAAAACATCAGACGAGCTCAAAATACCAGCAGGAGAAAAGGGTGAGAAGGGCGACCCGGGGCCGGAGGGACCTGCTGGACCAAAGGGGGACCCGGGACCGACCGGACCGCAAGGCCCAGAGGGGCCAGTTGGCCTACAAGGGCCGAAGGGAGATACCGGCGAACAAGGCCCAGCCGGCGAGCAGGGACCTCCGGGAGAGCGTGGACCGGAAGGCCCCCAGGGTCCGAAAGGTGATCAGGGCGAGCAGGGAAAGCAAGGACCTAAAGGAGACCAGGGAGAACCTGGACCACAGGGACCCGCCGGAATAGACGGGACCTCATTTGTGGTAAGAGACCGCTTTGATACCCTGGAGGAACTGAAATCCGCCCACCCCATTGGTGAGCCTGGGGATGCTTATGCCGTGGGCTCGGAAGATGACAACACGATCTACATCTGGTCGGAAGACCTGATGAACTGGAAGAGCATCGGCAAGCTCCAGGGGCCAGCGGGACCGCAGGGCCCGAAGGGAGAGCAAGGACCAAAGGGAGAGCCCGGGGAACAAGGAGAGATCGGCCCGAAAGGCGATACAGGCCCCGCCGGTCCGCAGGGCGAGCAGGGTCCTAAAGGCGATAAGGGAGAGCCTGGGGAGACAGGTCCAAAAGGAGATGTGGGCCCAGAGGGGCCGCGAGGCCAGCAAGGCATCCAGGGCCCTCCCGGTGAGAAGGGAGACACTGGCGACCAGGGTCCAAAGGGAGATCAAGGAGAGCAAGGACCTGAAGGGCCTGCTGGAGCTCAGGGGCCCATTGGGCCAGAAGGTCCCAGAGGGGAACAGGGCCCACAAGGGGAGCCCGGTCCGAAAGCAGAGCCGTTTTCGGTGACCCTTACGGGATCTGGATGGGCTGAAAACGAGCAAACGGTGAGCCACGATAAGATTTTAACGGGTGCTTATTCCTACATCGTATGTCCGGCTGAAGGATCATATATGGCTTATGCCACAGCTATTGTGAGGGCAAAGGATGTGGGCACAAACGGACAAATGACCTTTGTGTGTACGGAGACACCCGAAGCGGACCTTGTGGTAAATATCCTTAGAGTGGAGGCGCAAGATGGTATTTAACATGGTGGGCGGCGCAGGCGGTGGTATCAAGCTGGAGAGCATTGCCATCACGACACCGCCTGACAATATCACATATCTCCCCGGAGAGGTCTTTGACCCTGCGGGGATGGTGGTCACGGCGTCGTACTCCAACGGGGCCACCCTGACGGCTACCGGCTGGACCTACTCCCCCAGCGGAGCACTGCCGGAGGGGACGAGTGAGGTGGAGATCATCTACACCGAGGCTGGGGTAACAAAGACCGCTGTGCAGGCCATCACTGTGGAGCGTGGGACCATCTCTGTGCCCACGGTATCCGGGAGTCTTACATACAATGGACAAGCCCAGAGCCCCACCCTGACGGGCTACGATGCAGACAAAATGGTCCTATCCGGCGACACGTCCGGCACGAACGCTGGGAGCTATACGGCGGTGGTCACCCCAACAGCGCAGTACAAGTGGGCGGACGGGAGCACGGAGGCGAAGGATATCCAGTGGTCTATTGCTAAGGCCACCCCCAGCATCACGTTTGACCCAGAATCTGTGAGCCTGGATACCTCCACCACATCTCAGGCGGTGGCTGTCACCTACACGGGGGACGGCACTCTGTCCGCACAGTCTGATAACTCCGGCGTAGCTACAACATCCCTGGAGGGGACAACTCTGACAGTAACAGGTGTGGAGACCGGCAACACGGCCATCCAGGTATCGGCCAGCGAGGGGACAAACTACACGGCGGCCAGCGCCTCTCTGAGCGTGGCGGTGCAGTTTGCGATTATCATTCCGGTGGTGCCGAGCCAAAAGGGTACGCTTACTTATAATGGCGAAGCACAAATGGCAGAATGGAACGACCTTAACACAGAAGAACTCACTTTGGTTGGGGCATCATACCAAACAAACGCCGGGACTTATACTATGGGATTTCAACCGAAGCCCGGCTACCAATGGTGGGATGGGACTACGGAGACGAAAAACGCGACGTGGACGATTGGGAAGAAAACTCAAGCTGTCCATTTTTCTCCATCATCTAATATTGTATTGGATGCCCAGAATAAAACTGCAACAATTAAATATTCTGGGGACTTCCATGGACCTGTTTCTCTTTCTTATTCTAATGTAGCAAAAGAATATTTTGATGCATCTGTTGATACCGAACAACAGATATTTATTATTACAGCTAAAAAAGAGACAGGAGATCAAATTTTTTTCTTAACTTTCGTCTTTGAAGGAGATAAAAACTATTCTGAAGCTAGATACTCGAAAAAAATTGTCGTCGAATCCCTCACCTCCGTCTTCGGCGTCTCCTGGGACAGCTCCAACCCATCCACCGCCTTGACCCGTCTGACCAAAGCAAACGATCCCAACAAGCTGGTCACTGTGGACATCACAACCGAGCCCGTACCCGCAGTTGGGACAGGCTCAGGCTCCTCACCATTCGATAGCTATATGCCGTGGATGGGGATGGAGGAGTACAACATCATTAATACTTCTGGAAAAGTTTTAAACAAGAAAGGCGAATCTGGATTTACAAGGACAAACATTAGTGTGCCCGTAATGGTAAAAATCCCAGAGTTTTACTACAAAATCGAAAGGGTAGGAAGCATCTTCCGATATTACGTTGCGGATGGGCCAGTAGACGGACTTTCTTTGCATCCGGGGAGCGGTGATAATTATTTGGGGAGGTATGAGGCCGGTGAAGCATCGTCAGGTACAATGGGGCTTATTCTTGCCAGCTATTCCGGTACGACCCCGAGTGTGAGCAAAACAAGAAGCACATTCCGGGATTACGCCAGAAACATGGCCTCCGGCTTCCAGCTCCGTGACATCGCCGCATGGTGTGCTTATGATTTGTTGTATCTGGTCGAATACGCCGATTGGGATGGTCAAAAGAAGATAGCTCAGGGCCTCGTCAACAACCCATCAGTCAACAAAACTGGATTGACCGACGCCATGGTCTACCACACCGGAAGAGCAAACTCGAGTGATAATAGTGCGGTGCAGTACCGTTGGATTGAGAACCCGTGGGGGAATGTGTCTGAATTTATTGATGGAATTAACGTCTATGGACAAAGTGTTTATATCTGCACGGACCCGGAAATTTATACCGATGATACCGACACCAATTACCCATATTCTAACATTAAACTTCCGACCTCAGGCTGGATCAAAGGATTGGGATTTAGCTCCGTCTTCCCGTGGGCGTTTATTCCAAATGCTAATGGAGGGAGCTCAATCTCTTATATCCCAGATTATACGTACTCGGGCCCTGAGTGGAAGGTGCTTAATGCTGGCGGGCATATTACTAGTAAACAGGAAGCTGGGTTATTTTTCTTCCATGCTGGAGTTACTTCATCAGGAACAAGCAATAAGGTCGGCGCCCGTCTCCAGTTCCGGGAGGTGAAATCATGAGAGTAAGAGGCGATAACAACCCAGGCACGATCTCCATCGAGGCTATTCCCAATAAGCCAGGCTGGTGTCTGGTGCGGTTCTACGAGAACGCCCAGGAATACACCGAGCAGCTGGACGAGACCACCATCACGGGCTGGGAGTATGACGAATATCACCTGGAACAGCCCACCATCTCCCAGGAGGATATCGAGGGCAACCTTGAGGTCTATCTGAGGGCGGCGAAGGAGGCCGAGGTCACCCCAGAGAGCCGTCTGGAGGATGTGGAGCAAAACAAGGCAGACAAGCAGGAGGTCGCCGCAGTATGGGACAGCATGGCGGTGGCGTACCAGGAAGGGGTGCAGGAGGCATGATGACGAATCAGGAACTCATTCTGGGCGTAATGCGCGCCCAGGGCAAGGCCGACGCACTGGATCTCCGCGCCCGAGCGCCGGAGCTGGACGGAACGGCCATTATCGCAGAGGAGGCCAAGGTGCCGCAGTTCGACGGCACGAAGGATTACTCCGGCTGGGCCATCGGCTCCCCCGTGTGGGAGGAGGTCAACGGAGAGCGGCAGGTATTCACCCTGCTCCAGCCCCACAACGCCAGCCACTACCCCGGGAGCACCCCGTCCAATACGCCGGCGCTGTGGTCGATCCGACACACCAAAGACCCCTCTAAGGCAAAGGAGCGGCTGGCACCCAACGGCACCAGTGGCATGTACATGTCTGGGGAGTGCTGCGTGGACGGCGGCGTGGTATATCGATGCCTGACGGACAACACCGTACATAGTCCAACAGATTACCCGCAGGCGTGGGAAAGGGTTGCAAAATAAAAAGCCGCCTTATAGCGGCAGGAATTGACAAAACGCGGCGTGCTGTGTAAGATAAAAGCAGGCGCTGCAACAACGGCAGGCGGTCAGCCACATCCCCGGAAAGGGGGTGAGGCCCATGCGGATCACATTACATATCGGACGGTTCACCGTTACGATTATTGTGAAAAGCAGAAACCGCCACTCGGCCAAGTGACGGTTTCATAGGCTTTTGCTTATAAACTTCAACTAACCGGGCTAACCGCTTGTCGCAGCGCCCTTCTATCTACATTATAGTGCTTTGAGCCGCTTTGTCAAGAAGACAAGGCGGTATTTTTATCACAAGGAGCGGACGCAATGGACTTTATTGTTGGAATTTTGGGTGCTGGAATTGGGTCCGGAACAATGGCTATCCTGCTTGCGTACTTAAACCGCAAATGGAACAAAGCGGACAAGCAGGACGAAAAGATGGATGCTGTGGTGGATGGACTGAAAGTTCTCACGGTAGACCGAGTCAGGTATCTCGGAAAATCCTATATCAGCAGTCACGGCATATCACTTGAGGACAAAGAAAACCTCCAGGAGATGTACCGGGCATATAAAAAGCTGGGCGGGAATGGGCATCTAAATACAGTCATGGATGAAGTGGAACGCCTCCCCATCATGAGGAGGGAAGTATGAGCACGCAGATGATCCTGGCCGTTGTAGCGGCGTTCTCTCTGGCCTGTGTGTTCTGTCTGGGGCTGTGGTGGCTGTCCGCCCACCGGTCCAAAAGGGGGTGCATGGAGACCATGAAAGCCGCCGTCTGGCTGTGCCTGTTCAATGGCTGCGCCTGGGTGTGGTGCTCCTATCTGCTGGCCTATCTGGGCCGTGAGCAGATCGCAGAACAGCTATCCGGGAAAGCCGTCACAGAGATCATTGCCGTGATCCTGGCTTACGCCATCAAATCACTGGTGGAGAACCTGAGCAAACATAACAACTGGCCGGATAGATCCGGCAAAAAGGAGGAAACGACCCATGAATGAACTGACCAACTATCTGCCCATGCTGCTGGCCCTGGTGCTGGCGCTGACCCTGGTGACCAACATCATCGTACAGGTGCTCAAGAGCCTGCTGTACGATATGCTCCCCACCAACCTGCTGGCCTTCCTGGTGGCCGCAGTGGTAACGGTAGGGGCGGGCTTCGGCCTGTGGTCCTATTACCGCTTTGCCATCACCGGCTGGATGATCGTGGCGCTGATCGCCCTCATCTTCCTGGTGGCCTTCTCTGCGATGTTCGGTTATGACAAACTGGTGCAGCTGATGGAGCAGGCGGGGTGGATCAAGGCACAGAAGTGAGGAGGCGCACTATGGCAACCGCTGAAAAGATATTGGAGATCGCCCGGTCGCAGATCGGGACCA
>UMHP01046567.1_pt1 | contig 28525 bp, 28 predicted proteins | sample 1965571 | NCBI WGS metagenome assembly UMHP01 (sample SAMEA4836103, study PRJEB28245) | human gut metagenome | biome: gut microbiome; material: fecal sample | place: Denmark | collected 2008
TGCTAACGGGATTGTTATTTACGCAGCCTTTACGGGCGCACCCTTCACCGCATCAATCTCGAAGACCACGAACCGCTTGTGCAGCAGGTCAATGTTCTCCGACGAGTTGAGCAGGAAGTCGTACCGCCCGCCCCGGTAATACTGCCGGAGCGTGGTCAGCAGGTTGTCGATGTTGAAGTCCGACTTCTCCACCTTGATGTAGCGTTCCTCCATCTCCTTGCGGTACACGTCCCGCAGGTACTCGTAGAACGTGTTGAACGACGGCACGATGGTTTTATCCTGACCCAGCAGGAGAATGTAGGCGTTCACCGCACTTCCCAACTCAGCCGATTCCGTTTTCGTGGCGGGTTCGTTCTCGCTTTTCCAGAGCGTCAGCAGCAGCGTCTTGATGCTGTCCTTCTTCTCCACGTCGAACACCCCGTCGTCCGTGTAGAACGGGTTGAACGAGATGGGCTTCTCCTCTGTATAGGTGAAGTAGATGCCGTCCTTTCCGTGCGTGCGGCGGTGTATCATCTCGCACAGCCCCTGATAGGAGTTTCCCGTGTCCACCAGCACCACGTGCGTGCCTTGTTCGTAATATTGTCTGACCAAGTGGTTCATGAAGAACGACTTGCCGCTGCCCGAAGGTCCCAGCACGAACTTGTTGCGGTTCGTGGTGATGCCTCGTTTCATCGGCAGGTCGGATATGTCGATGTGCAGCGGCTTGCCGCTGATGCGGTCCGCCATGCGGATGCCGAAAGCCGAGGGCGAGTCCCGGTAGTTGGTCTCGCCTGTAAAGAGGCATACCGCCTGTTCGATGAACGTGTGGAACGATTCTTCCGCCGGGAAGTCCGCCGCGTTGCCCGGTATGCCCGCCCAGAACAGTGTCGGGCAGTCCGTCGTGTTGTGGCGCGGCACGCATCCCATGCTTGCCAGCTGGCTCCCCACGTCGTTCCTTATCCGTTTCAGTTCCTCCGTGTCGTCGCTCCACGCCATCACGTTGCAGTGGGCGCGGACGGACTTCAGCCCCTGCGAGTGCGCCTCGTTCAGGTATTCCTCTATCCACTCGCAGTTGATGGCGTTCTGGCGGCTGTAGCGCGAGAGCGACTGCATGTTCCTCGCCGACTTCTCGAAGCGGCGAAGCTCCTCGTCGCTGTTGCCGACAAACACGTACTGGTTGTAGATGTGGTTGCAGGGAAGCAGCAGCCCCAGCGGGGCGGCGAAGGACAGGCGGCAGTCCGAGCGGTCGGTGGAAAGACGCTCGTAGCGGCAATCCGTTTCCACCGCCGCCGGCAGGTCTTCCGTGTCCGAGAGCGTGTGCAGGCACAGGCGGTTGCTGCCCACGCGCATCTCCTCCGCGCTCATGGCGATGTCCTCCAGACAGTCCGTGTTGCCGGGTGACAGGGCGAGGTATCTGCCTACAATGCCCGTTTCCTTCTCCGTGCCGGCAAGCTCGTCGTCGGAGAGCCGGCGCAGCCGGATGTGTCCCGAGTCGTTCAGGATGCGGGCGAACTGTTCCACCGCCTCCATGAACTTCACCGCCGTTTCCCTGTCCCGTATCTCCTTCGGGACGATGTACCCCCGGCACAGCGTGCTCCAGTTGCTTTGCCTCCTCATGCGCTCCCTTGTCGTCTTGGTCAGGAACAGGTAACATTTGTGGTTCAGAAACGGACGCTCGTTGAAGTGCATCCCGTTGCTCCGGGCAAGGAAGCCCGTGCCCGTCTTTTCCCAGTCGGGGCGGTATTCCTCCTTTACATACCAGTCCTGCTTGTGCAGCACCGAATAGTCGGGCAGCACCTTTATCGCCTTGCACCACGTAGCGTGGATGCCCTCGTATTCCTCCGCCGTCACGGTATAGACCTCCGGCAGCTCCACCTCGAAGGCGGCGGTGATGTCCGCGTCCTTTGAGATGATGCAGCCGTGTTCCACCGCCAGCAGCGGGAAGCGGCTCTCCAGCGTGGTCGCCTTCATTACGTTTCTCATGCTTTTCCTCCTTTCTTTTTCCGTCCTAACAGTTGGGACACCCGTCTGCGGTGGAGCAGGTAGCGGGGGCGCATCCGTGCCGCGCCCAGCTTCATCAGCCCGTATTCCCCGTACTTCGCGTTCAGCCGGAACGTGAGCCACACGACGGCAGAAGCCGCCGTGATGCCGAAGCCGATGCAGACCCACTGCCCCGTCCCCGCCATGTACAGGATGACAAACAGGATGAAGACAGCGAGCAGCCCGCCCGTGAACAGGAACAGGTACTGCGCCTTCAGCCCCTTGAACTCCACCGGACGACCGATGCCTTTGTTTACCGGGTATTTTTCGCGCTTAGCGCTCAACAATTCGTCAGCCATTATCCTTATACCTTATTATATATGTATGGAAAACGTCTGTTTAGAGAAAGAACGAGCGTAGGATGGTCGCACTCACTATCAGGAAGATGCACGCCCCGAACCAGCTCGCGGCGGTCTTGCTCGTGTCCGGGTCGCCCGAAGAGAACTTCCCGTACACCTTGATGCCCCCGATAAGACCCACCACCGCGCCGATGGCGTAGATGAGCTTTGTAGCCGGGTCGAAATACGATGTCACCATGCTGGTGGCTTCGGTGATGCCCGCCATGCCGTTGCCCTGAGCGATGGCGGAGATGTTGGCAGCCAGCAGAAGGGCTGCGAGGATAATCTGTTTCTTTTTCGATGTCATTGTCATAATCTTTTTTCGTTTTTATGCCGTTGGGTCGGATATTCCCTTCGGCGGTTGATACTTTTTTAATTCTTGCGGCTTCGGATAAAGCCGGCTTCTGGATTTAGTGGATTCGGTGGCAAGCCGCTTTTCAGCCGTAGTCGGTTTTCTTTTTTCGCATCTTCGTTACGTTTTTTACATTGTTATACATAGTCGCGGATGTTGAAGTTCTCGTATTCCTTCCGTACTGCCGCTTTCATTCTTGTTTTCTTCTCTGCGGGCTGGATACTTGTGAGATAGGTTTCCACCATTTCCGACACCCTTGCCTCGTACCGGGCATTGTTGCGCCGGAACATGTCGTAGAACTCCGTCCCTTCCAGCTCGTGGAATACCTTGCCCGCTTGCAGGATGTCGGCTTTCCCTGCCTTCGAGTCCTTCACCGCCCTTGCCGCACGGTCGATTTCGTCAAAGGTGCTTCCGCCCGCCCGTGGCGGTTCTTCCTCAGGTTCCCCGTCCGTGTCGTGGACGCGGTTGTCCCTGAAAACCTCGTCCAGATCCTCGTCGGGCACTTGGCGCGACGGCTTCGTTTCCGCAGCGTGGCTGCCGGCGGTTTCCATTTCGTCGTCAAAGGTAACGTCCTTTTCGTCCACCGCCTCGCTTTGCATTTCCGTGGCAGCATTTGGCGTCGGAGTGGCAGCCTGTGGCTTCATTTCCGGCATTCTGAACCTGCTTTTTCCAATCACATCGGGTAACGGTTCCCGTGCCGGTTCAATGCCGTCAGTTTTTCGTGCCTCCTTGCGTTCCCATGTCAGGTAGAACAGAATCCACAGGTTGCACGCCATCATCAGGATTAGCAGCAGCGTCACCATAGGCTTACCGCTATCTGTCCGACAACATCATGGCTTTTCTTCCTGTGCAGGCTCTCCGGCTCCGTACCGTGGCGTTCAAGGTGTTCGGTGACGATGCGGTCTATATAGCCGGATATGGTCGTCCCGTTTTCTCCCGCCATGCCCGCTATGCGCCTGACCGCCTTGTGCTTCTCCCGGCTGATGTACACCGCCTTCCGTGCGGTGCCTTCCGGCTTGCATCCGTTCAGGTACTTGCCCTTATAGGCTTCCTCTCTCTGCTTTCTTCTGAAAATTTGGATGTTCAGTTTCATTTCGTCTTTACTTTTTTATGTGATACAATGTTTTCTTCAAATCAGGTTGTCCCTGTTGCGGCGGTACAGGTCGTTGATTTCGTCCTTGTTCTCCTCAAAGTGGCGCATCAGCACCGTGTCGATGTAGCCGCCCACGGTTATTTCCTTGTCGGCGATGGTGTTCACTATCTTGGAAACGATGCTGTGCGCCTCCTTGCTGATGTACACGCAGTGCCGGAGCTTCACCTCGTTCCGTTTGAGGAAGGTCGAGCCGTAGTCCGGCTTCTTTCTTTTCGCGGGTTCGCTCCGTGCTTTCGCTTCCGTGGGCTGTACCGCATCTTCCGGTGCGTTGCCGGCATCGGGTTCGTCCGTTCCTTCCCTTGCCGGAGGTCCGCCCATCTGACGGGATTTTCCTATGGAGGCAAGCAGCAGGCTCTCGTCTATGCCCTCCGTATTCAACTTTCGGCTTGCCATGAGGTTTATCCGTTGATGATGGAACATATCTCTTCCGACAGCTCGCGGATACGGCTTCCCTTCAGCATGGAGGTGTCCGGCGGCAGGATGGTCGAGCGGAACACCGGCTTGCGGTCGTCCGACGGCTCGCGGCGGAAACGCTTGCTGTCGGGCAGCCTCGTGTCAAGGACATGGAAGTCGTTTTCGGCGAACAGCTTCCCGTACAGGTCGTACAGCCCGGTCTTTTCCCGTCCGTCCACCATTGTCCAGAACAGGGATATGCCTTTCGTCTTGGCAAGCCCGGTGGTGACGAGGTTGTCGTTGAACATCATCACGAACTGCAACGCGCTTTCCACCACGAAGCGGTCGGCGCTGACGGGCGTGAAGATGTAGTCCATCTGCGAGAGTGTCTTTATCACCCCGTCGCTTTTCAGCGTGCCCGGCAGGTCGAAGAACACGATTTCCGGCCGGTATCCTTTCTCTGACAGCAGGCTGTCCGCATCGTCCAGCGCTTGCACGGCGTTGCTTCGGACGATGGGAAATCCCTTGCGCCCCGACTTGCGGAAATGTTCACAGGCAACGGCTTTCAGGCTGTCGTTCTTTTCGATAAGTGCCGTTTCCTTGTCGCGCAGCCCGGCGATGCTGTGCTGCGGCTCGTCGCAGTCTATCACGGCGACATCTATCCCCATCACGTTGTGGATATAGTTGGCTACGAGCGCGGTGACGGTCGATTTGCCGACACCGCCTTTCTGTGTTGCGAATGCAACGAATGTTTCCTTGTTCATTTTTCTGTATGTTTTAATCGTTGTGGGTTTATGACTGTGGCGGTATGCTTCCCCGCCTGTTCATTTCTCTGCCTCTGTATATATGCGTATGCGCACTTTCTTGCATACACGCATTTCTACGGAGGTCTTGGTTTGGCTCTCCGCTGATGTGCTGTCATACGCCAATACGTCAGTACGTCAGCACGTATGTACGTCAGTGCATCAGTACGTATGTATGTCAGTACGCCAGCGGAGCTGTGTGTCTGTCCGTCCGTGCGGACTTGCCTTTTCAAATGTCTGTTTCCGTCCATGTCCATTTATTTGCCTTGTTGCTTCATCGTTTCTGTCCGCAAAGGAATATACAAATCCGCCGGTCTGTATCGTTTCCCCCTTGCGTGGCAGCATTTGGCTTCGTTCCGGTAGCTTGTGGCGTTTTTCAGCCCCTTCCCGGTGTGTTTTTACCCCGTACCTTTGCCCCCAAGCGGCAGGGCAACGCTCCCGATACGCACACCGCACCCCGGCTCGTCCTTCTTTTGGGCAGCTGGCAGGTATCGGTCGCCCGATACCTTCGGGGTGGGTAACAGACAGGTCTATCCCCAATCCGTCGTGTACGGATTCTTGTGTCCTCAAAGACACAGCAAGGTGTCCTTTGAGTTACTCAAAGGGTTTCCGGTTACTCCCGGAAACGACCTTGCCCCTTGCGGGGGAGGGCTTCCCCTCCGAAGTCGGGAAGCCTGTTTCCTACCTGCGGTATGCGTGCCGGAAGCTGCGCTTGTGCCGTGAAACGAACCACTAAATCCATAATAAAGATGAACAAGAAAAAGAACGTGGATGAAACGCCCAAATGGGGGCGGCATCCGAAAGAGAGCCGCAAGTCGCACTGCGTAATGGTGCGCTTCGACAACGAGGAATGGCAGAAGTTTCTCGCCATGTATGAGAAATCCGGCGTGTACGCGAGGGCGGTGTTCCTGAAAGCGCACTTCTTCGGACAACCCTTCCGTGTATTGGTCACGGACAGGACGCTGCTGGACTACTGCACGAAGCTCTCCGCTTTCCATGCGCAGTACCGCATGGTCGGCAACAACTACAACCAGACGGTCAGGGAGCTTCGCTGCCATTTTTCGGAAAAGAAGGCGATGGCATTGCTCTATCGTCTGGAGCAATGCACGAAGGAACTGGCCGCTCTGACGCGGCAGGTCATGGAACTTTCAAAAGAGTTTGAGGAAAGATGGTCGCGAAGATAAGCATGGGGACATCGTTGTACGGCGCACTCGCCTACAACGGTCTGAAGGTGAACGAGGGGGAAGGCAGGCTCCTTGCCGTAAACCGGATTTTCGACGACGGCAGCGGACATGTGGACATAGCCCGTGCCGAGCAGGACTTCAAGCGGTTCATGCCGGAGCAGGTGCGCACGCGGAACAGGGTCATCCACATTTCCCTGAATCCGCACCCCGACGACCGCCTGACCGACATGGAACTGGAACAGCTCGCACGCGAGTATCTCGACAGGCTGGGGTATGGCGAACAGCCTTACCTCGTGTTCAAGCACGAGGACATCGACCGCCACCACCTGCACATCGTTTCCGTCAATGTGGACGAACGGGGCAGGCGGCTCAACCGTGATTTCATTCACCGCCGCAGCAAGCGCATCACCTCCGAGCTGGAAAAGAAGTACGGGCTGCACCCGGCTGACCGCCGCCAGCTCCGTACCGACAACCCGCTCCGCAGGGTGGACGTATCGCAGGGCGACATGAAGCGGCAGGTGTCGAATGTAGCCAAAGCGGTCATGGCAGGCTACAAGTTCCAGACGATGGGCGAATACCGCGCCTTGCTCTCGCTCTACAATGTCACGGCGGAAGAAGCGCACGGCATGGTGAACGGGCGTGAGTATCACGGGCTGGTCTATTCTGCCACTGATGATGCCGGCAACAGAACCGGCAACCCCTTCAAGGCTTCCCGCATCGGCAAGTCCGTCGGCTATGAAGCCGTGCAGCGCAGGTTTGAATACTCCAAGGAGCAAATCCGCGACAGGCGTCTGGCGGAGATGACCCGTAAGACCGTCGCTGCCGCCCTTGCCCGGACATACCGCCGCGAGGAGTTTGTCACCCTGCTCAAAGCGAAAGGCGTGGATGTGGTGTTCCGCCACACCGATGAAGGACGCATCTACGGGGCTACCTTCATCGACCACCGCACGGGCTGTGTGCTCAACGGCTCACGCTTGGGCAGGGAGTTTTCCGCCAATGCCTTGCAGGAGCATTTCACCCTGCCTTATGCCGGTACTCCGCCCATGCCGTTCACCATTACCGTGGACGGGCAACAATCCGAAGACCGTCCCGTCGTGGAATACGACGAGGGATATTCCTCCGGCTTGGGCTTGCTCGGCGGCGACGCCCCGGGCGCACAGGCGGAGGAAGCCGCCTTCGAGCGCGACCTCAAGCGCAGGCGGAAGAAACGCCGCAAGGGGCTGGGGTTATGATTTATTTACCAACAACTTAAAAACAGAAACAGATTATGTCACAACAGGAAGACGATTTGAGGGCACTGGCGAAAATCATGGACTTTCTCCGTGCCGTGAGCATTATTCTGGTGGTCATCCACCTCTACTGGTATTGTTATGAAGCCGTAAGGCTGTGGGGCATCGACATCGGTGTCGTGGACAGGATGCTGATGAACTTCGACCGCACCGCCGGGCTGTTCCACCACATCCTCTACACGAAACTCTTTGCCCTTCTGCTGCTCGCGCTCTCGTGCCTCGGCACGAAAGGCGTCAAGGAGGAGAAAATCACTTGGCGCAGGATTTGGGCGGTACTTGGCGCAGGACTTGTGCTGTTCTTTCTTAACTGGTGGATATTGTCCCTGCCGCTCCCGGTGGAGGCGGTTGCGGCTTTCTACACCGCTTCGATGGCGGTGGGCTATGTCTGCCTGCTCATGGCGGGCACGTGGATGAGCCGCCTCTTGCGTACCAACCTTATGGAAGACGTATTCAATGTGGAGAACGAGAGTTTCATGCAGGAAACCCGCCTCATGGAGAACGAGTATTCCGTCAATCTGCCCACCCGCTTTTATTACAATAAGAAGTGGAACGACGGATTTATCAACGTGGTAAACCCGTTCCGTGCTTCCATCGTGCTGGGCACGCCGGGTAGTGGGAAGTCGTATGCAGTGGTAAATTCCTTCATAAAGCAGCAGATTGAGAAAGGTTTTAGTCAATATATCTATGACTTCAAATATCCCGACCTTTCCACCATCGCCTACAACCACCTGATGAACCACCCGGACGGGTACAAGGTCAAGCCGAAGTTCTATGTAATCAATTTCGACGACCCGCGCCGCAGCCACCGCTGCAATCCCATACACCCGGACTTCATGGAGGATATCACCGATGCCTACGAGAGTGCCTACACGATAATGCTCAATTTGAACAAGACGTGGGTGCAAAAGCAGGGGGATTTCTTCGTGGAGTCGCCGATTATCCTGTTTGCCGCAGTGATTTGGTTTTTAAGGATTTACAAAGACGGCAAATATTGTACTTTCCCCCATGCCATCGAACTCTTGAACCGCCGTTACGAGGACGTGTTTCCCATTCTGACCAGCTATCCCGAACTGGAGAACTACCTTTCCCCGTTCATGGACGCATGGCAGGGCGGGGCGATGGAACAGCTCGCCGGGCAGATAGCCTCGGCGAAGATTCCGCTTTCGCGCATGATTTCCCCGCAGCTCTACTGGGTCATGTCCGACAGCGAGTTCACGCTCGACATAAACAACCCCGATGAACCGAAAATCCTTTGCGTGGGCAACAATCCCGACCGCCAGAACATCTACGGGGCGGCGTTGGGGCTGTATAACTCGCGCATCGTAAAGCTCGTGAACAAGAAGGGCAGGCTCAAATCCTCGATAATCATCGACGAGCTGCCCACGATTTACTTCAAGGGGCTGGACAACCTGATTGCCACCGCCCGGAGCAACAAGGTTTCCACCCTGCTGGGCTTTCAGGACTTCTCCCAGCTCAAGCGCGACTATGGCGACAAGGAGGCCGCCGTAGTAATGAACACCGTCGGCAACATCTTTTCCGGTCAGGTCGTGGGCGAGACTGCCAAGACCCTTTCCGAGCGTTTCGGCAAAATCTTGCAGAAGCGGCAGAGCATCACCATCAACCGCGAGGACAAGTCCACCTCCATCAACACGCAGATGGAGAGCCTTATCCCGGCGAGCAAGATTTCCACGCTCACGCAGGGCATGTTCGTCGGGGCGGTCGCCGACAACTTCAGTGAGCGCATCGAGCAGAAGATTTTCCATTGCGAGATTGTGGTCGATGCCGAGAAGGTCAAGCGTGAGGAACAGGCTTACATGCCTATTCCCGTCATCACGGACTTTACCGATGCCGACGGCAACGACCGCATGAAGGAGATGATTCAGGAGAACTACAACCGTATCCGTGCCGAGGTGCGGCAGATTGTCGCTGATGAGTTGCAGCGCATCCAGTCCGACCCCGAACTGCAATACCTCTTGCAGAACAAGTAACACGCCGCAGGCGAAAAAAGGAAATCCGTAACAAGGTCTGAATTTTCAGCCGGGTTACGAATTTCCTTTTTTCGCTATTTTATTTCCTTTTCGTTTAATTGTTCCGTTGTCATTCTTCCTGCTCATTGACCAATGAAATCAGGTCAAAGTACATCAGCCGTGTACGCAGTTTCGTATCCTTGTCAAATCCTGTATTCTCCGCCTCTTGGCTTTCGGTGGAGAACAGGAAAGTAAAACCGTTCTTCTGATAATATCCCAACGGGATTTCCTCGTTATAGGCGTCCACTATCAAAAAACGGCAGCCGGTCTTGTTCCCTGCATCAATGAACCATGACTTGATGAACTCCATCAGCTCGCTGCCTACACCACGGTGGGCAAATTCTGTATTGATACCCAAGCGTCCAATCAGTACGCCCGGATAACGCCGCATCTGTTTGGAGCGGGGTATGCCTTTTTGCACTTTCTTTTCCCTGCTGTTCGGTAATATGTCCACTCGGATGCTGTCATTGGAGAGCGTGAATGCACAGACAATGACGGAAGGGTCTTCGTCAAGCCGGAAACAATAGCTCTTTCCGAGCATCTGACGGCTGTAAAGTGGTGCGTCCTGCCGGAAAAAGTCGTCCAAGTCGGCATTGCCACATGAGAAAGGACGGCACTTGCCTATGACTTCCCCGTCAAGCGGAGAAAAACTGCATTTGTCTAACAGGAATCCCATGCCTACAACATATTGGCTTTTTTCAGTATGGCACGGGCTATCTTTACCTGCTTGCTGAAGTCGGTCTTCTCCTTGCTTTTGTAGGCTTTGTCCGCTTCCTTCACGAAACGCTCTGCCTCTTTGCCTCTCAGCGTGGGGATTGCTTTAATTTCTAATGCCATAATATACTGTATTATAATTGTTTTTGCAAAGGTAAGTATTTTTTTGCAGACTATGATGCCCGTACCTTATTTTCTTATCTTTTCCGCATCCGCTCCCGTTCCTCGTCCTCCAGCATCCTGCGGTTCAGCTTCTCCGCCGCCTTGTCGAAAAAATACGTGCGGCTCTCGTTTTTCCGTCGTTTGATGTCCGCATAGGTGTTGTAGCACTGGCTTTCCTTTATTTCCATACCGAACACCTTGCAGAAGCCTTCCAGCAGTTCCTTGATACCCGGTTCACCCTCGTTTACCAACTTCATGGCGTCCAGTCCGTAAATCAGTTCCACCAGTTCAGCCATACTGCCCGTCCATCGCATGGTAGGGGTATTTCCGTTCCTTTCATCTTCTTTCTTTTCGCATTCGGAGTGGATGGTAGTGGATAGTGGCGGCACCTGCGGACGGTTGGAGGGGACATGCTTCTGCATCTTGCGTATGAAAGACAAGGCTTTACATACAAACAGATGGGTATGGCTTTTCATACCAGCAACGTATTGTGTGCGGTGGTGTTGCAGCTCGTTCTCTGCATAAGCCAGTGCAATCTTCACCCCGTCCGTATCGCTGTCGTGCATCAGTTCCACAACCGACCTGACAAAGAGGTTGTATGCGGCATTCAGACTGACTGTTTCATCGTTCCCGTTTATAAGACCGAAAAATTCGGTTTCTGTCAATATGAGGTATTCCATATCTCTTTCAGTTTTATGTTATTACACTTGGGTTAAAAGTGTGCGCACATAAAACGATTGGACAAATACCGCTCCTGTTGAAACAGTTTTTCTGTTAGATAACAATATCTGTCTGATATTCAATAAAATAAGGCGTAAAAATATTTTTCGACACAAACTTTCATGCCTCTTGTTTTGTTCAGATTCTGAACGTGTGTTTACATTTTGAACGTCGAAAACCTCTGAAAATGTTCACTTTTTGAACACGACCACCGGATGGCGGGGTATTTCCCGACCATAGGTTATCCGTACCATACCGTCTTTCCACCGCTTTGTTCCTGTACATACCCATTCGCTTTCCGGCAGGAAAGACTGGAACAAGCGGCATCCGTTTCCCGCTATCATGGGCATCAGGTACAGGAATATTTCATCGACAAGTCGCATCCGTATCATACCGTTTATGATACTTATTGTCTTGTTTGTAGCTTCTATCATATATATAGGAGAATTTCCGGCTTTTTCCACTTGAGAGGAAAGCCAGATGAGCGAAGTGTTCTCATTCAGGATACAGACGGCATCCTCTTTCAGTTCAGTTATTCCATATTGTTCAGGACTGAACCATTGTCCGGCTTGTTTCATTGTTTCAAGCAGACATCCGTCCATCGTAAGGACGGCGAGTAATTGGATTCTTGCCATGGCGGTCGTTATGTTGCGACCGGAAGCCGTAAAATAAAGATAGCGTGCAAGTCACACTACCTTCAAGCGACGGCTCTGGAATGCCTTTACGGAAAGCACGTGAATGCACGCTATGCCGAGGCATAGCATAAGCATCACGCAATCGCTTCCGTAGTTTCAAATTTTCCAGATTTTCGCTCGAAACGCCTTGCGGTCTTATTCTATACTATATCTTATCGGAATAGATGAACTTCCGTTCTTATATTCCGGATTTTCTCCAAACTCTATGCAAAGATAGGATTTTCAGCGGAATTTCTCTCATATTCCTTTCTTTTTCTGTACGATTCCATATTCTTTCATCTTGTTATACAATGTAGTGCGGCTGACTCCCAATATTTCAGCGGTCATTTCACGGTTGCCGCCTGTTTGTGCCAGCGCACGCATAATACGTTCTTTTTCCTCTTCATTGTCCTTTAACCGCAATGAAGGGATTGCTTGCGATAAAGGATTGTATTCCAATTTGTCGGCAGTTATTATTTCTCCTTCCGAGAGCAGGACAGCCGAGCGTATCGTCTGTTGTAGTTCCCGCACATTGCCTTTCCACGGACAGGTGAATAATTGCTTCTCGGCCTCTTTGTCAAATCCTCTTGTGTTCCGTTCCAGTTCTTCGTTTGCCAACTCCCGGAAAAAGTTCGCTAACGGCAGAATATCTTCACGGCACTCGCGCAGAGGTGGCAGCTTGATGACAAACTCTTTCAGGCGGTGGTACAGGTCTTCTCGGAACCGTCCTTCCCGCACCGCTTTTTCCAAATTCTCATTTGTTGCCGCAATGATACGCACGTCTGCTTTCCTTTCCTTGTTGCTCCCAATCGGGCGGTAACATTTTGTTTGGATGGCACGCAGCAGGTTTTGCTGCACTTCCGAAGGAAGGTTCCCTACTTCGTCAAGAAACAGCGTGCCGCCGTCCGCTTCAGCCATGAAACCCTTTTTGGCTGCTACTGCTCCCGTGAATGAGCCTTTCTCGTGTCCGAACAGTTCGGATGCCGCCAGCTCTTTTGAGAGCATTCCGCAGTCCACGGCAATGAACGGTCCTCCCGCACGGCGGCTCATGCCGTGTACTTTTTCTGCTATATGCTCCTTGCCTGTGCCGTTCTCGCCCAATATCAGCACGCCCATGTCTGTTGGGGCTACCAGCGAAATTCGCCTGTTTATCTCTTGGAATGCCGGACTCTTGCGCTCGAATATGGAAATTTTGCGCCTCGCTTCCGCTTTATGTACCAGCTCCTTTATCCGGGGCAGAAGCTTTTCCTGCAACATTTTTTTAGGAATATAGTCCTCCGCTCCGAGCCTCATGGAACTAACAGCCGAAACCACCTGTGCGTAGTCGGTCATGATGACAAAGGGGTTCCTCATGCCGGAAGCACGCATATATTCCAGCAATGCTGTGCATTCCCCGTCGGGCAGACGCAGGTCGGAGAGCACGATGTCGTCCGTTTCCAGTGCCGCCATCAACTTGCGAGCTGTGGCACAATCGCATGCAGTCCGGGTCGTGTAGCCTTCGCTTTCCAGCATTCCACATACATGGTCGCGGAATACCAGATTATCCTCTATCACAATTATTCTTCTCATGTCGTTTTCTCTATTTCCTTTTTGGCAAGCCGGATGATTTTCTCTCCCTGTACGAGCACATTCCCTGCTCTTGCCTGTATTTCTTCCATTGTCCGGTTCTCATGTATTGCCTCGTACAGTTCCTGCAATGGCTGTTCCGCCCTTATCAGCATCCATGAACTGCGGATATGATGTATCCATCCGTCAATTTTATCCTTGTCGGCATTGTCTGTGGCTTCCCTGATGCCGTCCATTTCCTTCTCCGTTTCGCTTATCAGGCATTCTAATCTGTGCCGTTTGTTTCCGTAGGCAAACAGCGGTGTCAGGTCGATGTATCGTGTCCGGTTTTCTCCGATACATTGTTCAGCCACTGCCAGCAGTTCATCTATCGAGAACGGCTTGAACAGGACAGCGGAAAACCCGGCCTGTTTCAATTCTTCTTCCGTGATGCTTCCCGAACCGGTTATCGCCAGTACCGGAATGGTACGCGAGTTTCCGATGTCGGATGAACGGAGCAGTTCTAGCACCTCGTAGCCACTGATGTCCGGCATTTTCAGGTCGGTGGTCAGCAGGTCATAGCGGTTACCGCGTAGTTTTTCCGTCAGTCCGCCCATGTCCGTACAGGTTTCACTATGTACCTCGCTTTGCTTGAACATATCATGCAGCATACCGAGTATCATCCGGTCATTGTCTATGGAAAGCACGGAACAGCCGGAAAGATGATGTGTTGCGGCATAGGAATAGGGTTGTCTTTCCGCTTCGGTCGCCCTTTCCAGCGGCAGTATGACGGTGAACCGGCTACCTTTTTCCGGCACGCTTTCCACCGTGATGCTGCCGTCCATCAGTTCCGCAAGGCTTCTTACAATGGCGAGTCCCAGTCCGAAGCCGTCCTGCGTGGCGGCATTGCCGAGCCGCTCGAATGGCTTGAATATCTGTTCCTGCTTTTCCTTGTCTATCCCTGTACCGGTATCGTCCACTGTCAATATGAAATTGCCATCCGAATACTTGGTAATCAGTCTGACCGAGCCTTTTTGTGTAAATTTCAGCGCATTGGACAGCAAGTTGCTGCCGATGCGGAGTATCAGGTTACGGTCTCCCATGACCACTTCGTCCGCCTCATTGACCGTTTCAAATGCCAGCCGTTCTTTTCCATCTGCGGCATGAACTCCGCTTCCAGCGTGCCTGCTATGCCTTTCAGTTGGAACGGCAGGGGACGGACGGTTTCCTTTCCGCTATCCAGCCGGAAATAATTCAGCAGCGTGTCTATCATTCCTGCCATCCTCCCGGAAGCATCGACAATGGTTTTCGCATGGCGGACGCGAATAGAAGTCTTTTCGTCGGTCGCTATCATTTTCGCATAGCTCCGTATGGCGGACAGCGGGGAGCGCAGCTCATGGGTAATGGTCTGCATGATGTTCTGTTTCTCCCTCGTCAGCTCCTCGTTGTGCCGGATGGTTTCCTGTAATTTTCCAATTATTTCCTCACGCTTCCTCTTGGCAATGGCCTTGCACTTGATTTCCCTGTGTATGGTAAGATAGGACAAAAGCAGCAGGATAATGGCAACGGATATAATGATAGTGAACAACCGTACAGACAATATTTGTGCTTCCGCTATTTTTTCTTCCCGTTGAGTAAAGGCAGCTTGCACTTGTGTGTCGAGGTTGCGTATCAACCGCCCTAATTCTACATTTAATGCTTGGTTTCTGATACGCAAACTGTCTGCATAAACGGTCGTTTCCACTATGCGTTTTTGTTGCATATCTATCAGACTGTCGCTGAATTTATAAAGTTCTTTGAATGATGGTAATACCTGCACTGTCCTTTTGCCGCCGAAGAAACCTGCAATTCCTCTTTTCTTTTTCTCTAAAGTCCGTACACGAGTTGCACGTCTTGCTACATCGGGAAGGTGGTTTATTAGAAGACTATCTATTTTCTTCTGCCGTTCAAATAGCAACATGATATGCCACAAATGTTCCTCTTTACTTTGTAACATGAAACGCAGGGAATCAATCTGTGTTGGCCGTACAAAATCTTGGTAATAAGTCCGCAAGAATTGTAGCAGACTGTCAGTTTGCAGTCGTTGGTTGTGATAATGATAATAGTCCGTCTCACTCCAATTGATAACACCCTCGCCCAATATAGACAGTGTAGTAATTCTTTGATATGCAATATTTACATAATGGCGTATTTCCCGTAGTTCTTCGTTTTGAAAATCAACTTCAGAAATTCGATGTCGTTCATGTACTACAATTGATACCATGAAACATATAAGCACAGCCCAAATAAAATATCCTCCTAGTATCTTATTCTGCAAATTCATTTAAAATCTCTTTTAAACATGGATGAGTGTTTCACGAAGAAAAAACAGGCATCCATTATATATTGTGTTATCTTTTATAACGTCCACCCGGAAATATGTTTTTGGATATTCCACAAATGAGCATAAAGTCCTTCTTTCCGGACAAGCCCATCGTGTGTGCCTTTTTCCTCTATCCGCCCGTTATCTAAAACGATTATCTGGTCGGCATTTTTGATTGTTTTGAGCCTGTGAGCAATGGCGATAACTGTACGGCCTTTGATAAGTGTATCAATGGCTTTCTGCACCTCTACTTCATTTTCTGGGTCGAGTGAGGCGGTCGCTTCGTCCAGCAGAATGACTTGTGCGTCTTTCAGCATAGCGCGGGCAATAGATATGCGCTGCTTCTCGCCTCCGGACAAAGTACAGCCTCCTTCGCCCACCATCGTGTCGTAGCCCTGCGGCAAGCGCATGATGAAGTCGTGGCAACAGGCTTTTTTGGCGACGGCAATGATTTCCTCGTCCGTTGCATTGGTCTTGCCGAACCGAATGTTGTTGCGTATGGTGTCTTGAAACAGATAGACGTCTTGGAACACCATAGAGATATGGCTCATCAGGCTTTCGGGAGCTATCTCGTCCATCGGTACATCACCAAAGAAGATGCGTCCCTGTTGTGGGTCGTAGAAACGGGCGCAAAGTTTCATCATTGTGCTTTTCCCGCTTCCCGAAGGACCTACAAGAGCCGTTAATGAGTTTTTGGGGAGCGTGACGGTTATACCGTGCAGCACTTCCTTGTCCTGATAGGCAAACGATACGTGCTCAAACCGGATGTCGCCTGCCGCCGGGGATTGCCGTTCTCCTTTCATTTCAGGCTCGTTCATCAAGGATAGGATACGTCCTCCTGCAATGGAAAAGTATCGGAACTCGGTGAAATTGGTCAGGGCGGAAGTCAATGGATCGAACACACGGGAACCGACTACGAGAAACAGCACGAGTACAAGGATGGAAAGTTGGCCTCCCAACAGCAGATACGTTCCGCACAGCACCATCATTGTTAGCCCTGCACGTACCAACGTGATGCTCAATAGGACGAACGGACCTAATAGGGCTTCCTGACGGATACAGGCACGGCGAAGTTCGGCAAAGGCATCGCGCAGCCGGACGAAACGGGCGCCCAACAGATTATAGGCTTTCATCACCCGGATACCCTGCAAGTATTCCTCCAATCGGTTTCCTGCATTTATCTTCGCTTGAATTTGCCTACCGCTCAGCTTCCGCTGCGCCTTTGCGCTTGCCCATAGGACGAGCAAGGCAAGCGGCAAGGCGGCAAACATACTGACCGCCATTCTCCAATCTATCCATACCAATGAAGCAAAAGCCAATACGGGCACAACCACTGCGCCCATCAATTGGGGCAGATGGTGAGAGATTCCCGTTTCTGCCATCATGAAATCCGTAATAAGCATGGAGGACAAGTCGCCGGGGTCACGCCTTGACAGAAAGCCTAATGAAAGCTTTCGCAGGTGTTCCGCCAACGACAAGCGTCCCGAAGCACTCATTTCGTAGGCCCCACGGAAATTAGCGCGGTAAGATGCCCGTTCTGCCAAAGCCATTACCGGCATATAAACGGCCATAATGCCAAATATCCACCATAGACGGGTCGTGTCAAGCGGTTGTCCGCTCCCGTCAAAAGCATTGAAAATAATGCGTATCGCCTCTATGGAAAGACAAAACGGTACGATATTGACCAAATTGGCAAGCATGGTGTACCCCACCGGCTTGTAAAGTCTTTCCGTGTGACCTATTGTAATGTTCTTTATTGCATTCATATTCTAAATCCTTTCATTTATGTGCTATAATATGTATTTCTTCCTTTCTATGGATTGTTCTGATGGATGAAAATCCGGCTTCATACAACCGCTCTTCCAATTCTGCCGGAGTATAGACCACCATTCCGTCTATCCGTTCCATCCACATTTTCCCAAGTCCAGGGTCGCTCGCTTCCAGACTGATAAGAAAACAGCCTTCCTTTCGGAGTACACGTGCCACTTCAGATAACGCCTTATTCATAGGCGACCAGAAATAGACTGTTTCAAAAGCTGTTACAGCGTCAAACGCTTCTTCTTTATAGGGCAAGGAACAGACATTCCCTTGTTGTATGAAACATCTTTTATCCAAGTCTTTTGCATTGTACTTTTGGGCGAATGAAACACTTTCTTCTGACAGGTCTATGCCGTAGATGTTTCCTTTTGGACATAAATTCAATAGACGTTTCAAATTCGCACCACCGCCACAACCTATATCAAGCACATTCCATTTAGGCTGCCATTCCACTTGCTTCATTCCACGATTAGCTAAAGATGCATGAAAACAATTCATCCCGCGCAAAATCATCCGTCCCCAAAATCCTTGCGGACAACTTGTGTTTTGCAAGACCTTGTTTAAGAAATTCTTTTTTCTCATATAACTTTTAATTTTTGTTCAACGTCCAGTGGTAAGCACTTGTATAGGCATCCCACATATTCTTATATACACCCTCTGCAACGGACAGGTGTTCATGCTTTCCGCACTGCACGATACATCCCTCATTCATCACGACAATCTGATGGGCGGAAACAACGGAAGAGAGGCGGTGCGCTATCACGATAACCGTCTTTCCCTTTATCAGTGATTGTAAAGCCATCTGCATCTTATACTCGTTTTCCGGGTCGGCAAAGGCAGTAGCTTCGTCCAGCACCAATATGGGCGCATTCTTTAGGATGGCACGTGCCACGCATATTCGTTGGGCTTCACCGCCGGAGAGGAATACGCCTTTGTCGCCTATCCGTGTGTCGTAACCTTGTGGTAACCGCTCAATGAAGTCATGGCATTGGGCAGCTTTAGCGGCGGCTACTACTTTTTCTTTCGTAGCGTCAGGAGAGCCGACAGCGATGTTCTCATATAATGTGTCATAGAATAGGAACGTGTCTTGGAAAACAAATGATACCATGTCCATCAACTTTGCTGTAGCTATCTGCCGTATATCCACACCACCTATACAGATTTTCCCTTGCTCCACATCCCAGAACCGGGGTATCAGATTTGCTACCGTGGACTTGCCGCTTCCCGACGGGCCGACCAGTGCCGTTATTTCTCCTTGCGGTGCCACGAAATTGACATCACGCAAAACCTCTGTCCGTGTGCCTTGTTCCATGTTTTCATAAGCGAATGACACATGATGAAACTCTACATCGTAGGCGACAGGCACCTCAGGATGTTCCGGCTCCGGAACAGGCTGCTTTTCCAGTATGCGGTCAATGCGACTTACCCCTTCATTGATGTCGCGCGTATTGCCTCCCAGAAATGTCAGTTTATAAACGGGAGAAGCCATACCCGGCCCCATGATGATAAAGAACAGCCACACCACAGCCAATGAGAGCGATTGCGGGCTGGCTTGCATCAGCAGAATGCCCATTGGGAGAACGAACGTCACCATCGAATTGAGCAGAACGGTAAATGCTATCATCCCGTTTTGATAGGTGTCGCAGCACTTCAAAGCGAATGTCTTGTATGCCTGGATTTCGGCATTGAACTGACGGAAAGAGCGGACACTCTGCCCGAAAATCTTGACTACGGGCATTCCCCGTACATACTGCACGGCAGACGCGCTCATCTTTTCCTGCGCATCGTAATAGATGCTCATGAACTCCCTTGCCCTTTTCCCCATGAAATTGGAGAATTGCAGGAACAAACTGATTACCACGACCGCCAGACACACGACCGTCAACCATACATCCAACGAGAAGAAGATGACGAGCATCACCACCACCGTAGTCACTACATTCACCAAATCCGGAATGGTATGGGCGATGAACCCTTCTATCTTTTCGATGTTCTGGTCCATCGTTTTCTTGATAGCTCCCGTAGAGGTATTGTTCAAATATCCCAAAGGTAGTTTGCCGATGTGTTCGGACAGACGGACACGCAACCCATACAAGATACGGAATGCAGCCACATGCGAGGACATCAGGGCGGCATAGAGCAATATCAATCCACCAACAAGTCCTCCAAATGCTATCCATCCCCAACGCATCATCTCCGCTCCGTCTGAAGCGGCAGGATTTACGCCATGCGACAACAGTTCTTTCAAAATTTCATAAACTGCCCAATAAGGCACAAGCATGCATACTGCGCTGCCAGCCGACAGCAGACCTGCTAATATAAGCAGACCTTTCCTTTGCCCCGCTATCTCGAACAGACGGGACAAGCCCTCTTTCTTTTTTGACTTCTCCATTGTCATTATGTTATTTTGAAATAATTTTATATCCAAGCAATGAACTGAACTTGTAGCATAACCACTTCATCCTTCCCAATATCTGCCCGAAGAAGAATCCCCAGCGTGAACGGAAAAACTTCATGTAGTTGGCTTGTTCAATAAGTTGCAAAGCCGGTTCCCATTGTTCCACCAGATGCCCGTCGCTCAGTCCTGAACGGATTTGCGCTTCGTGCTTGCGAAGCGAATCAGGCTTCACACCGTGTCGGCTCATCATCGTGCCGCATACATCGAACCATAGTTCCCCTCCTCCGAAACGGCTTGCAATGTGGTGTAGGAAAGCTTTTACCTGCTTCTCGTAGAAGTACATCAGTACCCCCTCCACGATGAAGATAAATTCTCCGTCGGGATGCCTGCACCGCAGGTCGTCCATCCAGTCGGTTTCCAACAACGAAGCGGCAATGTAAGGGTTGCCCGGCTGTTCTGGTATCAACTCCCGGCGCAGTGCGATAACCTCAGGCAAATCCAAGTCATAAAAGACTGCTTTACCGTCTCCGATGCGTTGGAAACGAGTGTCCAGTCCACATCCCACATTGACCACGACCGGATGCGAATGTGACTCAATAAACCGTCGCACAGCACGGTCGAAATACCACCCACGTACTACGCATCCTACCTCACTCAACTTAGCCCCGTCGAATTGGGAGTAATCGTATTCCAGACTGTCTGCCAACCGTTCCGCAGCCTTGTCATTTAGGATAGGATTGGCATATCGACTTTCTTTCGCCCTCATGTATAGCGGAATAAGCAGTGTTTCCGCCACAATGCTCTTAAATTCGTGTTTCTGTTTCATCGTTTATTTTGTAATTTTAATAGTGAACGATATTCGTAATTGTTCATGAAAAAAGGAGGAAACCTCCTTGAAGATTTCCTCCTTGCCAGCCGTTCTGACACAGCTGATTGTTTGTATATACACTGTTTACTTTTCATATTTTAATGATTGCCCTCCATCCTTGAATTTCAAATAGAATATAATCGTGTAAAATAGCCTCCATTTCTTTTTTGGATATAGAATGCATCAGCAGTTCCTCGAACATGGTAAACATCCATACCGTATGCAGGTGGATGATGAAATCGGACACCGCTGTATTGATTTCAGGATGCTTCTGCCGCATGGATGCAAACCATGCCTTGACCAACTCCGTAGAACGGTCAGTATAATTCTCGCGGAAATGTTCCAACGAAGAACCCTGTGCATGAAACAGCAGAATTTCCATAAGTTCACGATGCCTGTCAATCAACGATACATATTCGTCTATACAAGATTTCAGGTACTTCTCCGACCGCATCATCATGATATCCTCGCCCCGTATGCCGTGATGCTCCTGCAACATGGCTTCTAAAGCATACAAGACCGGGCGGACCACTTCATGAAACAGTTCGTCTTTGCTCGCGAAGTAGTTATAGATATTTCCAACACCGACATCTGCCGACTCGGCTATCTCACGCATGGAAGTCTTGGAATAACCTTTCTGCTCGAATTGTTGCCTGGCAACTGCCAATATACGACCTCGTATGTCCTCTTTCAGTACTTGCATTAATAATGAACTGCGTTCTTACTTTCCTGTGCAAAGGTAAAAGTCTTTAATTTATCCGGCAATACCTATTTTTAGGGATTCTGCATTTCAGACCTGCCTGAGAACCTGTTCTTTCTCCGTAACTTCCATCCGCTCCACAAACACCACACAACGGCAAATCCGGCAATGAATACAAATACATAGGTGGCCGCTATGCCGATGTAGATGCGTCCGCTATGTACCTCCAAGGCGACATTCCAAAGCGACATGGGCAGTGTAGAAAGGATTTCCGGCTGGGGTAGCGCGTCCGTTCCGTTGTAATATTCCACAGCGAACGGCTCTTTACCCAAGTCGGCACTGAACCCCGAGACGGCCTTTTTGCCGAATGGAGGACCAGCCTTATCTTCGGCAGGTTCGCCCGTAAACCAGTCGGTTACCGTTTCTTGTGTTCTGTTCCACGCAAACAGTCCGCTGAACGAACCGCACAGCCATTGACCTTGCACATCTTTCTGCCATACGTTCAGCCCCATCACACTGACAGGTGGGGTGTGTGTCAGTTTTTCGGGGATTCCCTCAGCTGATTTCAAGGAATAGAAGCCTTCGGATGTGGATAATAACCAGTCACCACAGGCGGCATCATAGCGCATCATGCGCAGTTTGTCGTTCCATGGATTCGGGCTGTCGAGTGTACTGCCCGGCAGGGCAGGAGTATCGTTTAATGCAAGGAGTATCAGTACGGGAGGACGCAGGCACCATCCCGTTACAGTAATAAGTAGAGTCAGAATGAGAGTCATGCGACCTATTTTGTTGTGCCACAGCAACGAAATGCGTGTCCAATATACCGCCGTGTCCGTGTTTCTTCCCCGTCGTCTGTGCCTCATGTACTTTGGTAACAGCCAGTAAAGAATACCAGTCATGCAAAGCAGTACCAATACCACGGCTACTGCATCCATGACAAGCTTACCCGGCAGACCGAACAGTTCGCCTGTGTGCAACATCCACATCGTACGGAACAAGGAAACTTTGCCATCGTAATCCGGTGGGGCTTGCAACTGTATCTTTTTGAACCGGTCGTAGGGCGCCATCGCGACATAGAGGTGCGAACGCCCCAGCACTACTAACGTATCTCCATGGCAAGTCATATCCGTCAGTATTTCACCGTTACCTGTTGGAAGCGATACATGCTGCCAACCTGCATAGATGTCGTAACGGTACAATCCGAAAGGACTGAGGGCATACAGATTGTTGTCCGCAGCCTGTATTGCGGCACGTATCTGACGATAGTCCGCACCACCGGGCAGTCCCAGGTTGAAGTCTGTAAAGGTGGAAAAGGCTGTGTCTGTTTGCCAGATACCTCCTGTTCCGTACACCAATACACGCTGTATGCTGTCACTATCAGAGTAGGACAATGTACCGCGCAACAGTCCGCCGTTCCATTTTGTGTATTCATAACGTGCGGGCAACCACTTCCGGTTGATGTCCATGTCACGGACCAATTCCCGATGGTTCAGTATGATGCCCGACAGACAGAACATCAACAAGAAAAAGCTGAGCGCAAGGCCCAGCCACTTATGATGCTTTCTCCATGTACTCCGTTTCATACCCTGTGCTTCATCTTACGGTATACCACATAAAGTCCTGCAACAACAAACGAACCGACTATCAGAACTATCTGGAGTATATGTTTTCCGGGAGCGTTCCACAGAGCAGGAAGAAGGCTGATACGGTCGAATACTTCCACAGCTATCCAGAAAATGATGACCGTGGCGAAACCATAGCGCAGACTGATGCCCCAGGAAGCATAGCGCAGCAGACGGGCGAACATGAACAGCGAGCCAATCAGCCCCAGCATCCCCACAAGCAATGTCAGCGGATGACGGTCGCCCAAGAAACGTTCATCGTAGCAGAACATAAGTGTAAGGTAACACGTCCACAGCATCGTAATCACTTCCATAAATGCCACAATGCTGGTATGCCGCGTCATGGGGCGTGCCGCGATTTCCTTCTTGTGTTTGCCGAAGAACAGACGTTGCCACCAGTTCAGGAAGTTACATCCATTGGCAGTACAAAACAAATACAGCATCATCACCATCGCCCAAAATCCGAAGGTAGCAGGCAGTATCAGATATTCCGGACGGCTGACGATTTCACCCGTCACCTGGTCAAGCTGCGCCTGTGTGCCGAACCGTTCGGCATAATACATGAACAGGAAATCAATCGCTCCCATCCAATAGAACATCCCTCCGAACAGTCCCAACAGACTCTGCCGTGCATCTCCCTTTATAAAGACACCCGCAATGACCAACCCCAGTCCGAAAACCCCCATTCCCATTCCTGCATAAAACTGTTCCACTCCCGTAGTGCCGTCTTTCAGCATACGGGCAAGAATATGCGTAAGAGGCATAGCTGCCAGTGTAACCGCAATGGACACAATCGCTTTGCCCCAATGCAGTTGTTTTCTGTCTGATTTTTGCATCCTTACCGCTTTCATTTAGATACGACAGCTTTCTTTTTGGCTCCCATATACCAAAGATAGAATGCCAATATGACAAACACTACCAGGATGATGACCATCTCCGTCACATGGTTCAACGGGTCGACCCATATTTCACTGAAAAGGTCCATACGTCCTAATATTTCAATCGGTGTCCAAAACACCACCACCGTGGCAATGGCCATACGGATATTGGCTCCCCACGAAGCGATGCGCAACTGCTTGGCAAAGATAAAGAACGAACCTATCAGACAGCCCAGTCCTACCAGCAGCGTCACGGGATGGTTTTCTCCTAAGAACACGTCGTCATAACAGAACATCAGCAGCAGGTAGGAGGCCCACAGAATCATCATCAGCTCTATGAAGGTGACGATGCTCGTGTGGCGTGTCATCGGGCGTGCGGCTATCTCGTTCTTCTTTCCCTTGAACAGCAGACGCTGCCACCAGTTGATGAAGTTGCATCCGTTGCGTGTGCTGAACAGATACATCACCATCACCATCATCCAGAATCCGAAAGAGGCTGGCAGTATCAGGTATTCGGGGCGGGTCACAATCTCTCCCGTCACAGGGTCAAGTTCCGGCTGCGTGCCGAAGCGGTTGGCAAAATACATGAAAAGGAACTCCACCCATCCCGTCCAGAACAGCAGACCGCCGAACAGTCCCCACAGTGTCTGGCGCGTATCTCCTTTGGCAAACACGCCTGCAATCACCATCAGCATACCCACGGCTCCCATGGCGAATGCCGAATAATGCAGAGTCGTTTCGTCTAGGAAATGTTCCATCAGAATCATTACGGCATGGCCAAGTGGCATGGTGAACAATACCATCAGGAATGAAGCGGTGGCTTTCCACCAGTATCTTTTGTTTTTTTCTTTTTCCATATCTTTCTCTTATTTCAATTCGTCGCAATAATAACTGATTCTTCCTCCTTCGTCTCCAATCTCCACATTGGCATCATACCAACTGATAATCTGAAGCTTGAAGTAACGCTGCCCGTCTGCCGTACGCACCACGTAGGTGTGGAAAGACGGAGTATATACAGGAGGAGGTCCGGCAAACGTCATCGCTTCGGCCAGCAACGGATTGGCATTGGTGTTTGTCCTTTGTGGTCCGTTGTTCGGGTCGAACCATGGGTTGGAATCAAAGTCCAGCCCGTTCTCCACCAGATAATGATTCCAGTCGTTCTGCGACATGGTTACACTGACCTCACCGTTATCGACCACCCATTCCAAATCCGAAGGCAATTGCGAAACGCTTGTCCACTTGTTGTATTCGCCATATCCCAAGTCGGCAGCACCTCCACGGCCTATTCCGCTCGTACCGCTATTCGTTCTCAACACGTAGCCGCAGAAAGCCAAATCCCAGTCCGTGCGGTCGTACTGTTCGCCTTCCTTGATGTCCTTGTTCACCCCATAGGCATTGAACATTTCCCCCGTGCGCAGGTTGAAGTAAATCCAGTCGTTCGTCACTCCGGTGGAGTAACCCGACTTACGCGGCAGGGTCTTTCCGTTGAAAGGCTGTATGTCGTCATAGTCCACACAAGCGGTCATCGCCAGACAGCCCAACAGAAAAACTATCATTTTCATTTCCAAACCTTTCATTTCCTTTTCTTTAAAGCGTTAATCACATCATCAAGCATAAATTCCATCTGTACCCATCCGTTGGTTCCGGCTGTGGCCGGCACATTGAACATCGTGATGCCTGAACCCAGGGTTTTCGGCACATAGTTGAACAGGTTGTCCACACCGAGCGTCAGTTTCACCTTGTTCCAAAACGTCTGCGACACAGACAGATTGCACAGTACATACTGCGGAAGGTCGCAACGGAAGTAGGCGTCATAGCTCTTGTTGTCCTCTTCCACGAACACACGGTCCTGCACGTCGAACTTCTTGCGTCCCATGTACGAGGCACTGAACACGGCGTTCAGCCGATAGTTCTTCTTCGTGAACTTGTAGTCCAGGCTGGCCGTAGCGGCGTGGGGAGAAGTGGTATTGACCTGCACACCCTTGTTCTTGCTCACGTTCACGAAACTGTAGGTTCCGTTCAGCGTCAGGCAATCCAGCGCATGCCAGCGCAACAGGGCTTCCACTCCCAACAGACGCTGCTTGCTCAGGTTGGTGTACTCGAAGTTGTACTGCATATCGTAAATGCGCCACACTCCTTCAATCTTGTCACGGAAATAGTTGCCGTAGGCCGTACCGGACACGAACAGGCGGTCGTTGCTGTACTCTGCGCCGAGCGAGAAATAGTTGTTCTTCTCCGGTTGCATATTTTCGTTACCGCGAATCATGAACATACCCAGGTGGTCCCAGTTGAAGAAAAGTTCCTTGATGCTCGGCGAGCGGTAGCCCATCGAATAGTTGGCGCGGATGCTCCAATGCTCGTCGGGCGAATACTTGGCAGCCACTTTGGGCATACCCATGAAACCGAAAGCACGCGAGAAGTTGGTACGCACTCCGGCAGACACCATCCACTTAGGGTTGATAGTCCATTCGTCCTGCAGGAAATATTCCGTTTCTTTCAGGGCGCGGGTTTTCAGGTCGTGGTTGGCATTGCCCGAAAAGCGGTCGCTGGTCAGTTCGTCCGACGTGTGCTCGATGCCGAATATCAGGCTGTGGCCGTCGAAGTAGTCGCTCGTCACGGTCAGGCGGGGCTGCCAGATGCTGCTCTCATAGTCCTTCTTACGGGTATCGATACGCTCATGACGCTTGTATCGGTTGTAGAAGTCGCCGTGCAGGCTTCCGGTCACGCTGAACCAGTCTTTCACATGATAAGTCACCTTTGCCCCGGCATTCCATTCGTTCGCCTGACTGAACGTCATGTCCTGTATCAGGTCGTACGTGTTCATGAAGAACCCTCCTCCATATACCAAGACTGACAAATCTTTTATAGGGTCGTAATACACCTTCTGCGACATCGTGATGTGTTCCTTGCCCTCTATGCCCATCGGCGGGCGGGCTGCGGTGCTGACCACCGTGATGTCGTGGGGCAGGAAGGGGTTGGCCTCCTGCGTATAGACTTTCTTGTCGTTCTCCGCCTGATACATATAGAATGCATCGGTGGAACTGTACCACACATCGGTCTGCGAGGTCACCTTGCCCGCATTGAAGCCGGCCGATACCCAGCCTTGCAGGTTGGGGCGGTCGGCATTCTGCTCGAACATATACAGGAAGTCGCTTGGCTGCGGATTCTTGTAGTTGCGCTCGTTCATCTGCCCGTAGCGTACTCCGGCATCCACCGACAGCGGTTGGGTAGTTTTTTTGGTTATAAGGTTGATGACCGCTCCCGCCGCACGGCTTCCGTAGAGTGTGGAGCTGGCACCTTTCACTATCTCGATGCGGTCGATGGCATGGAGGTTGAAGCGTTCATAGTCCAGGTTGCCCGCCATGTCGCCCGTCATGCGCTCGCCGTCCATCAGGAACAGCACGTGCCGTGCATCCAGTCCCTGCATGGAGATTTCGTTGCCGAAGCCCACTTTCTGTATGTTCAGTCCCGGAGTTTCCTGCTGGAGTGCCTGTTGCAGGTTGGCGTATCCGGCATCCACCAGTTGCTTGCCGCCCAATACTTGTGTGGTTATGGGGGACAGTTTGATGGGGCGTGCCGCACGCGAACCCGTCACGACCACTTCGTTCAGCCCCAGTGCATCCTCTTTCATATAGACGGTCTTCTCCGCTTCGGATGCTTCTATCGTTCCGGTTTCCGGCACAAAGCTGACATATGTCAGCTTATAGTACCAACGGCCTTTCCCCGCAAGCTTCAGCACGGTCTTTCCGTCCACATCCGTGATGGTGTGCATCGCGTTCCTCAGCTCCGGGTTGTCGGCATAGGCCACATTGGCGGCTATGACCGGCTGTTCCGTCCCTTTCTCCAGCACCGTCAGCCTGAAGTTCCGCTGGGCTGCCGCATCCGTACAGACGCACAGCGCCAACAGCAGGATGAGGATTGTAATCTGTTTCATCTATCGTTTTATTTAATAGCATTAAAAACAAGGACACAGTCTGTTTCATGTATCCTTGTTTTTACACAACTGTTTATATTCAATTCTTACCCTGTTCTTGCTTCGCTTCTTCAAGGTCTTTCTCATACTGTGCGAACTCCTCTTCGAAACGGTCGATACGCGTCTTGTCGATGGTCTGGAGGAAAGTTTCAGTACGCACGTTCATCATATTGTAGTCTACGATGAACTCTACCTGCTGGGTATTCACGTTAAGGAAGCCGTCCACACGGGCGCCACTCCCTTCCTGGTTGTCCTCTGCGTCATCACCACTCGTGGTGACGTTTCCGTCCGTCCCCACGAACTTCACCCAGCCGTCACCCGGGTACTCGTCCTGTTCCCAACTGTTGAGTTGCATAAACTTCGTTGCGCAGCGAAAAGTGATGGCAAACGGCATGGCACCTACGGTAAAGTCGCTCAGGTCGAGCGTCATAGTGCTCTCGTCCTTCCATGTAAAGGAGAACTTCGTGGGGCAGCCCGTCTTGATGAGGGTCTTGTCCACACCGCTCATTGTAGCACGGGTTGAGAGCACGAGG